>Ga0172379_10002052_pt1 | contig 37279 bp, 25 predicted proteins | sample GrowelOW334metaG_FD_119756 | JGI IMG/M metagenome (GOLD analysis project Ga0172379, IMG submission 119756) | Groundwater microbial communities from an aquifer near a municipal landfill in Southern Ontario, Canada - Groundwater well OW334 metaG | ecosystem: Environmental > Aquatic > Deep... | reverse complement strand
TCGCTTTTCTCGCTTTTCTCGCTTTTCTCGCTTTTCTCGCTTTTCTCGCTTTTCTCGCTTTTCTCGCTTTTCTCGCTTTTCTCGCTTTTCTCGCTTTTCTCGCTTTTCTCGCTTTTCTCGCTTGGCTCCTTCAAGCTTCCAGCTTGAGTTACTGCTTTTTCTATGCGCTGTCGCGGCGGATCCACTGCATCGGACTGGTCAGAATGCTTCCGGCGTCTGTTGGAATTTCATGATTCAATATCTGCCGCAGCATTTTACTTAACGCCACGTAATCAGGACGGACTGCGGTCAGGCTGCAACCGATGGACGGGATAATGACGTTTCCGGGATCATCGCCGCAGACCAGCGCGACATCCCGCGGAATTTTCAATCCGCAATGTGAACAGGCTTCAGCCACTTCGTCAACTCCGCCGTTGTACGAACTCAGCCATGCGGTTATTCCGCACGGATTGATCTGTGGCTGGCCGGCACCCACTGCGGTTTGAATTAAGGCATTGGACGGAATTGCAAGCTTCAAATCGCGGTGCGCGTCGAGATAGCCCAGCAGCCATTGCCGGAAAGTATCGTGATAGAGATCCTGATTGACAAGTCCGATTTGATGATGACCGGCATCATGAAACATTTTTACCGCGTCATAGGCCGCCCGGTAAGCATCAAACCGGATATTGACCGCCATGAAAAACGGAAATTTCGGCTCGATTGCAATAATTTCGACGCGGCGGTCATGCCATTGCTTCAGGGCCGGAATCGCCGTTTGTGGCGGATCGACCGCCAGAATGGCGCGGGTGTCTCCGCTGATATCGTCTAGCGGATCATCGGCCAGGCGCACTTCGACCAGATATTTCTGCTGTCCGTCATGCGCGGTGCTCAGTTCGCGCAGCACCACATTGCTGAAAAAATTACCGGTTTTATTCTCCCATACCGGCAGCACCAGAGTCAGTTTTGAAGTTGAGCGCGGCTCCGTGCTTTTATCGAAGCTGACGGCATTCAGCCGACCGGTACAGGCTTTTTCAGTAACAATGGCGCCGACGCGCTGACGGCGGACCAGAAAACCGGCCTGCTCCAGTTCGGCCATGGCCTTGCGGACGGTATTCCGGCTGGCCTGCAAATGCTGACACAGCTTCTCTTCGGTGGCGTAATTGTCGCCCGGCTGCAGATTGGCCGACAGCATATCTACAATAATTTTATCCCGGACGGTCTCAAACAGCCGCCGCTTTTTAGTCGCGGTTTTGTTACTCAGTTTATTGATTATCGGCGATGTTTTAATCATTTTATTACCATTACCTTTCTGCCAGATACTATGCTTTATTATTAGTATAATGGCAAAACCGCGAAAATGCAACAGTTAAAAGAATAATAAAACACAAAAAAGGGATAAATAGAATAATTAATAAACCACCCAAAAGGACTTTAATTGAAAATTTTAAAAACTTTAATATTAATCATAATATTATTATAATTAATATGTTACGCATTTAAATACAAGATTAAATGCACAAAAATAACAAAAATTAAAGTCTCTGCTATTGACTTTAATCACAATATCATTTATAATTCATTTAGCACTAAAATTACAATATTGGAATAATTTGTACAAACCTACAAAAAAGGAGAATTGATAAAATGAAAAAAGCATCGGAACGGAAGATCGAAAAGCCAGCCAGAAATTTTACGCTCATTGAACTCCTCGTGGTGATCGCGATCATCGCAATTTTGGCCTCAATGCTGCTTCCGGCGCTGAATAAAGCAAGAGCAAAAGCGCGAGAGATTACTTGCCTAAGCAACGAAAAGCAGTGCGGGTTTAGTTTTATGCAGTATGGTAATGATAACAGTGATATTATACCCGTATGGATTGGCACACTCAAAAATTCCGACCCGGCTGCCGGCGGCAATGCCTGCTGGTCCTGGGCGGCGGCGCTAAGTACTCTCAAATATATCCCTGCCAGAAGCAACACTATGGTCTGTCCGGACACTGAACCAAGAGTTTATAGCGATCAAGATGCCACTACTCCAGGTGTTTTTACGTATGGATTACGGTGCGGAGATATCCCCGCATTTTCAACCGCCGCCAAACCTAGCCCATTAACATTGAAGGGCACGACGGGTGCGGATGTTTTTGTTGATCTCAAAGCAATTCCCAGATTTCGTGGATGGTTGAAAAGTAATGGCATTGCCAATCTGCCGCTTACTCCTTCAACATTTATTATGTTAAGTGAAACAGTTCAGCCCAGTATGGCTCTAGTACAAAATAAAGTCAAACAAGTTTGTTATTTCTATCTCTATAACGGTACTCCCACTAATCCATATATGAATATGTCCGCTCATAATAAGAGTTGCAACACCTATTTTGCTGACGGGCATGCCGCCAAAACCAATAGTGTAAAAACGTTAAGTCAGAATGACTTTTTGATTCAGTACTATTATAAAGGCACTTACCAGACTATCTGGACGATGATATTCTAAAATATTAAGGAAAAATAAATGATAAAGACAATTTTTGCACTAGCCGCTTTCGGCTTGCTCCATGCTGCGATTTTTGCAGGCAATTTAGCTGTACTCTCGACTGGATTAAACGTTTCCATCAATCCGAATGGCACGTTAACGCTGGCACCAAGCGGGGATTTTTCAGGGGGAACGGCGTCGTTCAACTTCCTCAACGGCAAGACCAATCAAGCGGTAAAATGGACTAATACTACGCTGAATAACGACACGATAACTTTTACTTCGCCGCTCTGTGAATGGCGGCTGAAACTAAGTATCCAGGGTAAAGTGCTGTTAATGGAATCCCATATTGTCAATAATACCAGCGAGGAGTTGTGGCCCGAGTTAGGAGTGGTTGTAACCATCAATAGCGGCAGTAAATTCACTCACGTCTGGCAGGGTAAAAATTATCCGGTTAAAATTGATAACGCACCAATTGTTCAAACTGGCATTTTGGGCGACAGCATCCCTCTCATCGGCGGAGCCATGATGCTCTATCCCATGGTCAGCGCCTACGGCGACCAGGCTGGATTGAATCTCGGGCATGTGCTCTATGACCCGGTAAGTTACTCCGCCAGTTCCTATACTCCGGGCTCACAGCCACAGTTGAAATATGTTATTCGTCAAGTTGTGCCGGGTAACGGCACAATAGACGGGCGCCTGATTTTAGGGCTTTCCAATAGTGCCTATGGCGGCAAGGAGAGCGCGGTTCAATTAACCTACGATAGTTTCCCTGAAATCTGGAAAGTTGCGGTTGGTCAGGATCACCCCAAAGCCTGGGGGGCACTGGCGCACTATTACTCCACCCGGAATAAGATTGATTTAGAATTTCTCCGCCGCTTTTATATCACCTGGGACTGGTGGTATGGGGTCTATCAGCGAGGCGGCGATATGTGGATTACCGATGAACTATATAATTATAAACCTATCGTTCCCAGTCGCATTGAGAATTCCTACCTGGAACTTGGTTACATGCAACCAAGAGCGCCATTTTTCTCCAAAGATCAGGCTAAAAAGATAACCGCTCCCATGGTCAGAGAAATGCGCAAAAAGGCCTATCAGGAGTATGGCAAAGATGCCGGCTGGGCCTTTTACAACTCGGTCAGCGGCACATGGTGCGAAATTCAGTTAGCCAACGAAAAATACCCTGATGCCATTGTCCATGATCCTAACACCAACTATCAAATTATGGACTCCTGGCAATTACCTCATGACCGTGACGTGCGCGTATTTCCGATGGGTACCAGTTTTGCACAATCGCATCGGGCCGATACGATTAAATTAATCAACGATATGGGGTTAAATGCCCTCGCGATGGATTGTTCCTGCGCCGGAGCCTTTTATCGCGGCCCCGCCATCAAGCAGAATTTGCCGGGCAAGGCCTGGGACAAGGACGGAGTTTTTATCGACCAATATGTGGCAATCAATGACTACGTCGATTTTGTCCGCCAAATTCAAGCTGACAGCGTCCTGCCCCGGGAGCGTATCATGATTGCCGCCAATGGATTGCTTAAAGCTGATATTTTTATGACCGAAGCCGAATTTTTGGATTTGGACAAATTCAGCAACTTTTACCCGATGATTCGATACATGATTGGTCAGCGCCCGGTTGTCACTCACGGTTACGGCTTCAATCTGGACAAGGTGATTCCCGATTGGAAAGAGCGCAAACCGGAAGAATTCATGGTCTTTTTCCCGAAACTGGTGGATTACATCACCTTTGCAGCGTTCAAGTGGGGAGCGACGCCTGATATTGTTGAGTCGCAGGGCGTAGGGCAATTGGTCTATATGTATCCAGAGCTGATGGAACTGCGCCGGCTTGGCTGGCAGGCGGAATTTCCCGTAAAGTTCGACAGTGACGGTAAAGTCTTTGAAACTGCGCGCTATAGTTCCGGAGTTAATACCGTACTTTTTATCGGCAACCCTTATGATGTCGATTTTACCAAAAAATTAGAAATAAGCAATAATGAATTAGGTAATTTGAACTACCTGTTTGTACGAAAATTGCGCCGCTGCGCCGAAACTGCAAATCAAATTACAGGAAGCTCAACCACGCTGAATGAAACCATAAGCAGCCGTATCCCGATCCTCTATGAGGCAGTCGCCGGCATAGTTCGTACTATCGATGGCAAGTTTACGGTGAAATCACAAAAGGCACTTAATTCCGAAATTTTCACTATCGCATTTGTCGAAGGCCATGCCGGAAAGACTCCGCTAACCTTCAGAACCCGCCGTGATTTCAAATTAGACAAGGTAACGCTTGATGGCAGAAATGTGGATTTTAAACTGGAAAATGCAGAATATACGACTGACATAGTCGAACTGAAAGCAGGAAGTGAAATTGTCGCAGCTTATGAATCAGCGGTCTTCCACAATAACACCGGGGAATTGTTGAATTTTGGCTTTACCAATAACGACAAGCAAGTCAATTTTGCGATTGTAATTCCTAAAGCGGCAGGAAAGGCCGAAGAGAAAGCGGCGAAAAAGTTACAAAGCTACTTTAATTTTGCCAGAAACGCCTCAATTATCAACCACAAATCTGCCTTGCCCGAAATAGTTTCTGAAGCAAAGCCAGGTCAGAATCAGGTGGTTATCACCACCCTGGCAAGTGAAGTTGAAGGGATTACACTCAAGAATGCGAATACCATTATCATCGCAGCGCACGATCCATTTTCCCTGGCTAAATACGTTGAACAACTGAGTTATCTGCTGGATGAACGCTACCCGTATTTGATAGTACTGAATCCGGCAATGGGGTTGGAGACTCACGTTTTAGACCACTTTGGCGTGCGAGGCAAGGCAATTCCTTTCAAGCGGTTCTTTGACTGAAAAAGTGAATTGCGTCTCGACCGGGAACAGCAATTCAAAAACAGGTAACTTTTAAAAAGAAAGATATTGTACCATGATTAGATTATTGTTATCCAGTATAATGGTTTTCGCCTTTGGCTGTGCGTCATCGTCCTTGACTCACAGCACGGGAAAGCTTGACACTTACGAGACGGTTATTCTCGACAACGGGTTAATCAGAGCGGAATTTATGCCCGAGATGAATGGCCGCATGAATTCCCTTTTTGACCTGATTACCCGGCGTGAACTATTTATGCCGTACAGCGAAGTCGTTTACGCTCCCAGTCCACTACTGCCGCGCAAGGTAACTGATAACAATAGCGGATTTAAGTTCTGGATGTGGAAAGTCCCCTATTTTCCTGATACCAGAATGAATCTTGTCAGCGTGAGCGAAGCAGGCAATTCACTGAATTTGACCATGTCTGCCACTAATTACATGCACAGCTCCTTTGGCCTGGTGCAGTCTTATACTCTCAACGCCGGCGAAAGCAAAATTATCTGTATTGGCACTTTTAAAAATAATGCTGATATACCCAGAACACTATCAGTATGGGCACACTCTGTACCTAAAATGGTTTATACAGGAAAAATCGAGGAGCTAATCATCCCTGCCGCCAACTCAACCGGAACTGCCCGCCAGCAAACAGCCATGTGCCAGATCAAGCGAACCGGATTCCTTCCCGCTGGTGAATTAACCAGCAATAATTTTGTGATTCCAGCGCGCAACTGGCTCGCCCGGGTCGCCGACAATAAAGAGGACATACTGGTTATGCGTTCCGCTCGTGAACAGTTTGAACCGAATGGCTTTTTTTATCTCCATCATCAAGGTGGGATAAATTCGCAGGAGATGATTTTAGGCGAACGCAAAATTGCACCTAAAGGACAGCTTGAAGTTAAATTTGAATTGCTGGTATTTTCAAAAATGGCAGGCGTGAAAGAGGTGACAGGCGATTTTGCCTTGGATAGTTATGTCGAGAATGACACTTTGCATCTTACCATCGGAACGGTTAAAACTTCCTCGAATGTCAAGCTCGAAGTGGAATTCATCCAAGGTGAAAGCCGAAAAAAGATTGCCGCGTTTAATATTCCGGTAGTAAAAGTGGGAAAAGCAGTACAATTGCAAGCTAAATTAGATCAATGCAGTGCGCCATATCAAATTGGCGGCAAAATTAACGGACAAGATTTTGTTATTTTAAATTAAAAACAAGGAACAGATCATGAAAAAGTATCTAGGTATATTTATAATTTTCATCAGCAGTTTAGCATTGCTGGCGGAATCGCCCAATTTGGCGAAGACTCCCAGTTGGAATATCTATAACAACGTTTATAATCCGCCGGTTACCACCATTGGGGCAGACGGGATAATCAGCAGTGAGGGGGATATGAGCCACCAGATTATCACTGGTGCCTGGGCCCCGGTAGTAGTCAATCAGAGTGCAGCCAGGCCCATCTATGTGGGAGGTGATTCAATGGCGGAAATGGTCGATGGCGAACGAGCCGCCTGGAGCTATGGTATATCCTATTCGATCACATTTGCCGATGGTACGCGGCAAAACAATAATCGCATCGCCTTCAACCCGGGCTCACATGCATGGCAGCGTACAGGGGCAATTCTGGTTCCCGGAAAACCTGTTAAACAAGTTGACTTTCACTTTATTTTTGCCGCGCGTCTTGGGAAAGCGCAATTTTGCAATGCCATCGTCAGGGAGGTAGATCCAGCTCTTCCGCTCGACTATGATGGTTTCTGGGGGGATTGGAAATCAAATAAGGCAGTGGGAGAATTTTTCCAGGACTTGCAAGTTAAGCGGGAACGGGAGACCAGCATGGCTATTTTTGTCTCGCCGGATACCCCCCCGGACAGCGCCTTCTGTTACAATCAACTTATTGATGCCAAAGCAGGGCAACGGGTAATTGCCAAAGTATGGGTGCAGACAGCAGAGTTAACACCCGATAGTCAAATAACATTGGCATTCCAGGGCAAAAACGCCAAGTATGCTGTAGTTGCCCCTCCCGTTACCGCAACTGCAATCAGCGAAAACACCAATGGACAATGGCGGGAATTAACTCTGGACTTCACGATTCCAGCCACAGGTCAATGGGCGTCGACAGAGCATATCATGCCCACTATTGGCATAGCTAAAACCAAGGGTGGCAAGGTGTGGTTTGCCGATTTTGCTTTGGAGGTAAAATAACGTGAGGAATTTCAAAGAATTACTTCTGGTGCTAGTTATTTGTTCGCTTATGTTTGTCATGATCGGGGCTGCAAATAATTCTCAGCAGTTGGCAATGAATATCCATTGCCAACGGAATCTCAAAGAGATGTTCCAGGCAACTCAGGCGTGGTCGGCGGATAACGCAAATAAATTACTGCCAATTAATTATCAGGATGCCAGTGGTTATCGCTATTGGTACTGGAAAATTTTGCCATACCTGAGCGATAAAAAAGCAATATATTGCCCGGATAACCCATTAGTGATAAAGAATAATCTCTTATCTCCTCAACGTCTAAGCCCGCTCCTGCCAGGGGACAAGGCGGAAACTATCAACTGCCATATAAGTTATGGTTATAACCAAATCATGGGAGTGAGTAATTTGAAGTTTTCCAACTTGAAAGATCCCGGTTACCTGATATTCCTCGGTGATGCGTTTCGTCCTTACTTGCGCCCATACATCCCCGACTGGCTGCAAAGCTATGCTCCTGTTCACTCGAAATTTGCCCAGTACGTCACTTTTGACGGGCATGTGGAAATTCACTCGGCAGAGACCTTGGGATTAGTTAAAGGCAATAATGATTGGCACACCGATGAGAAACGCTGGAACAATCGTTAATGAGGACCGGCAGGAGCAATACTCTATTGTGATTTGACCAGACATTCCAGCTCCTTGCCCATGTAGATGAATTCGGAAAAATGGCATACCGCTTACGTTTAAAAATGAGGTAAAACAGCGCAAACGGCGCAATGGAGGTAATAACATCGATAATACCTTTTCATGAAACGACTTAAGCCCGCTCAGTCCCTGTCGCCGACAGTCTAAAAAAAATCGACTTGTCACAGTCGGAGATCAGTCTGCGATTCAGCAAATATCTTCAACATATAAATTAAACAAGGAGGAACAACCATGTGTACGCAAGATTTAATTCTTTTGAATTTACGGAACATCACGATGATGATCAGGACGAAAATAAGGTTATGTTCACTTCTATGTTTTATTGTTACACTTTCGCTCGTGAATACAGTTTCCGCGACTGTCGTAACTTACTCTGCTAATCTTGTAACAGGCAACGGCGGCTTTGAAGGTGATGCAACGACGTATCCGACTAATACTCCTCCCGCAGCCCCCCCGGCGGGATGGAGTTTATGGAGAGCTGACGGCACTGGCAGGTGCGGAGTTATCGACTACCCCGATTGCGGTTATGGCGAGGGGAATTACAAGTCCGTTAAGGTAGCGGGAGTTAATCAGATTGCCTATGAGTATGACATCAACGTTTCGGCGGGTGAAAAGTATGTAGCCGAAGCGGTTTTTCGCCAATTGGGACAAGGAACAGTAACTTTATGCATCTACTGGAAAAATTCGGATGGAAGCTGGTTTAGACCCATGGTTGGGACTATTGCGAATCCCGTTCCGTTTGATGGAACATGGCGAAAGGCAATTGCAAGAGTGACAGTACCCGCAGGCGTTGCAAAATTGACGGTTATGTGTCTTGTTACCGGGCAAGCATCGGAGACAAATGATATTGTCTGGTTTGATAACGTCAGCCTGAAAAAAATAACGGAGTCCGCAAACCCGTTCTGCAAACTAAATAACTACATCCTTCCATATTCTACTGCTGAACAGTCAGGCAGTGAGTACGGCAAGTACTCAACTGCAGGCGAGGTTGTCAATACGCTGCGCATGGGAGTCCTCCAGTATTCGACCATAACCCCTGCGGCCGCGGACACTGCAATTAAAGCATTGCGGCGAGAAGGTTTTAACGCAATACTGGGCGAGGGCCAACGGTATCTCTTTAATGATTCCGAAGATCCTAACTCTCTTCCTGATGCGCTGAAGGGCTCTCTGCATTATAGTGAGCTTGTCAGCAATACAACAACATTTGTGACTGCTTGTCATAATAATGGTTTAAAAGCATATCTTCATTTAACGGCAACCGCAGTCTCGGATGCTTTTGCGGCCGCCCACCCTGATTGGATGACAAAGAGCTTTAATGACGGTCAAACAACTAGAATTTGGGGAATGTTGTTTGCATGTTTGCATAACACCGGTTTCTGGAACGCTTACTCCGCAAGGCTGTCCGGTTTAATTAGTGCAAGCGGTGCTGACGGCTTAATGGTTGATGAAACATGCACCATGTATGATTTATGCGGTTGCAACACATGTAGAGGATACTTCAACGTTGACACCGGCTATACCATCCCGGCACAGGGTGCTCCATGGCAGGGAGATCTGACCAATTCGATATATAAGGCATTTCTTCCATGGCGTCCGACAAAAGCCCAACAAGCGGGACAGTCCATAAAAAATGTTTTAACGTTATACAAGCCAGACGGCGTGGATTTGAGCTATTATGCCTGCCCGTTCTATGAAAAAGCCTTGGCTGATCATGGGTGCTCGGTTGATATGCTGGACTATTGCTGGGATAGTCAGGGATGGGAAGCTATACAGCATTACACCGTGTCGCCGGAATACACCTTGCTGACGCCCAAACCAGTTACCTGGTGTTGGCCCGTATTTACCGCCAACCTGAAATTAACAAGAGCGGTTAGCGAACGTAAACTTGGAAGCCTCTACTATATAAATTGTCCCGGATCTATTGAGGAGCGATATCTCAACTGGGTGATGGGTCTATCGCAAGGAGCCCATCAATACTGGGATCGATATAACAGTACTCCCTATACAGCGCCGTACGCCCGATGGGAGATGAAACACGAAAATTTCCTTGCCGGTTTAACAAGTTCTGCTGATGTGGCAGTGTTTTGTTCAACCCGTAATAATAATTTAATCAGTTCGCCAAGCGGTTACATAAACCGGCAGAACTCATTTTTTGCCATATGCAACACGCTGGCCCTTGCGCATATCCCATATAAGGTGATAGTGGACAATGATATAGATGCAAATCTGTTCAGCAAAGCCAAAGTTGTTATAATGATGAATGTAGGCCTCATGTCTGACACTCAAGCCGGATTTATCACACAATTTGTTAATAGCGGCGGCACATTGATCGCTTCCGCGGAAACATCGCTCTATGATGAAAACGGCATAAAGCGTAGTAATTTTGCCTTGTCTAGTATATTTGGCTGCAATTATGGTAGTCTTATCACGAAACGCGGATGCTGGCTCGATATAACAAACGGAAATTCAATTTTAGGTAATTTTACCGGTTGGGTGAATTTGCCGGATGACTTCCTTTCAGTAACTGCAACCACCGGCATTAATCTTGGTTTTCTGCGAGACTACAATGCTGTTGATCAGTTGCAGTATGTTGATCGGCCAAGCGGAGTGATTTTAAATACCTATGGCAGCGGCAAAGCAATTTACTTTGCCGGACATCCGGAGACATCCCTATATACATACAGAGTTCTGGACGGTATGAATATTATGGATCGAGACGCTTTCGGCGCGCAGCGAGATTCCGGGCCTGCCGGAATGGCGCAATTATTCTGTAATATTGTAAACAACGCAAACGCCGCAGCCAGTACTGCGCCCGTGACGAACCTGCCTTCCGGAGTTACCGTGGAAACATATGCGCACAACTATAAAGGCGCACAAGGGGTCCAGGTACATTTGGTAAACTTAACCGGGATGACTTCGCCTGATGTAAGCCAAATTACCTTTCCGGCGCTATCACTTCCAAATCCGGCTTTACCGATCACAATCTCTTTAAAAAGGACTGATATCAATAAGGTTTATTTGCTTTCACCTGATTTTCCAGGACTATACGATATACCATTTACAACAGCATCCGGTACGACTACATGTAATCTGCCCAATGCGTTTGCCCGTTATATGATAGTCTATTTTAATTATGGGGACGTGAACGCAGTGAAAAACCTCGCCCAAAAACCTGTCTATACCGGACAACCTGTATTCAGTAGTTCTATGGTTTCGCCGCATCCGGTGTTCGACCCGTTGTTCGCCAAGAGAAATGGCGACTCGACGTTTTATTTGGAGGCGTCGGCCCCCGGCGGTACGGTTTCGTATTCCAGCAGCAACCCCTCCGTGGCCACTATCAGCGGCGGCTACAATGTTTCGGTCATAGGCAACGGAACGACGGTAATTACGGCAAGCCAGGCCGGTAACAGCAACTATAATGCGGCAACGAACCTGTGCCAGACATTGGCGGCCACGCGTCCAGTAGGATGGTGGAAGCTGGATGAAACCGGCTCCACCGTCACGGCGTCTGATTCCTCCGGCTACGGGCACAACGGCACCCTGTATAACGCGAATCCGCCGCAGTGGACAGCGGGAATAGTTGGCGGCGGGGCGCTCGCGTTTGACGGCGGCAATGACTACATAATAGCAAACGGAGTAGCGGTGAACACGACACCTGGGGGGAAAAACACAGTGGCTTTCTGGATGAAGTGGAATGGTATATCGAATACAATGCCGTTTGCATGGGGAAGTGCCGGATATGATCTATATTTCTATTCCGGGAAATTCGGTGTCAATACGGGAAACGGCGATATCCTGGGGATTCCATCCGCAGGGCTGGCCAACACGTGGGTGCATGTGGCTGTGGTTTTTCCGAACGCGGTGCCTAGTCAGGCGAATACGAAAATCTACATCAATGGCATGGCGCAGACGCTGACCGGGAGCGGCGCTGCAAATAATCCAACGGCGACGTCGCAAGTATATTTGTCCGGTTGGGGAAATGGCGGAAATTACTGGTTTGGCGGAACTCTTGACGACGTGCGCATCTATAATCAGGAATTAAGCGCTTCCGAAATAGCCGTCTTGGCCACTGCACCTTATTAACCGTATAACTTGGGGAGGCTTGGCCTTGCCACAAATCCATTCACTATTATGCTTTTGCATTCTTGGGCGGTTACACCGTTTCTACCAAAAAAGTTCCGCCAAAACCATGTGTTTAAAAATAGCATCTTTTCAGCGTATTGTTGCGGTTTCGGTTGACAAATTTACTATATATGTAAGGACAACAGGTTCTAAAGTTCGGAAGTGACAAAATTCTAAAGTGGAGGAATTCTGAAATTCAGGTTCTAAAATTGGAGAGTTGCGGGAGTCAGAATGGGGAGCGGGAAATCAGAAGCAGGATTCTGTTCAACGGCACTCCAAAGTGTCGGAGTGAGGGAGCCCGCGAATGCGGGAGTGAAAAGTTGAAAGCGAGAAAAGCGAGAAAAGTAGTGAACCGTTATGCTCAACGATACTCCAAAGTATCGGAGTGAAGAAGCCCGCGAATGCGGGAGTGAAAAGTTGAAAGCGAGAAAAGCGAGAAAAGTAGTGAACCGTTATGCTCAACGATACTCCAAAGTATCGGAGTGAGGAAGCCCGCGAATGCGGGAGTGAAAAGTTGAAAGCGAGAAAAGCGAGAAAAGTAGTGAACCATTATGCTCAACGGGACTCCAAAGTATCGGAGTGAAGAAGCCCGCGAATGCGGGAGTGAAAAGTTGAAAGCGAGAAAAGCGAGAAAAGTAGTGAACCGTTATGCTCAACAATACTCCAAAGTATCGGAGTGAGGAAGCCCGCGAATGCGGGAGTGAAAAGTTGAAAGCGAGAAAAGTAGTGAACCGTTATGCTCAACAATACTCCAAAGTATCGGAGTGGCTGTCCAAAATGGGTTTGTTGTAGCGCCGTCCGTGCCGGACGGTCTTGGACTGATGTTGTCCAAAATGTTGTTTGAAATATTATTGAACGTTAAACGGTTATGCTCAACGACACTCCAAAGTGTCGGAGTCGGGCGGTTGTCCAAAATATGAAAACTGATCTCTCTGTGCCTTGCTAACTCTCGGGTTAGTTCCGCGACTGCGGGATGCCTTTGTGGTTAAGGAATGTCCAGAATATCCAAAATGTTTGACCGGAACGGTAAAAGAGCGCAATATTTTACCCTTCTTGGCAAGTTGTTACAGTATATTGCGTGTACAAAAGTATTTTTCAGCGATTATACTTTAATTACATAGAACGATTTTATACTCTATAAGGTTGAAAATTTAACATAGACGAGTAGGATTGTGGATTGGATTTTTTCGATCCGACTGATTGGCGATATGAATATCGCCTGAAGGAGGAACGGAAAAATACGGCCGCAAGACACTCGCCGCAAAGCGGTTGCGATCTTCTGAGTTTGGATTCGCACTCTTCGAGGCCTTCGATACCCCGGTATCGGCAGCCTCTCAGAATACGAACCAATTCTCAAAATCTTCGCAATCTATTTTAAATTTTCAACCTTATGAGAGTATAAGGTTCTTAAATATCAATACAGAAATAAGGAAAATGAAAAATGAGCAAACTGGCAATATCCGGTGGAACTAAAGCAGTAAAAGACGGTGGGATCAAGGCATGGCCGCCAATTGATGACATTGACCGCGAAATGGTAATGGCGTCACTTAACGGCGGCAGCCATGCGTTCGGGCCGAATTGCGCGGCGTTTCAGACCGAATACGCGGCATGGAACGGCAACAAGTATGCGATCACGACCAACAGCGGCACGGCAGCCCTGCATATGGGCCTGGTGGCGTGCGGCGTGGGCGCGGGCGATCATGTCCTGGTCACGGCCTATTCCTGGTCGTCCAGCGCCACCTGCATCCTTCACCATAACGCGATCCCGGTTTTCGTGGACATTGATTTCGACACGATCAACATGGACGTCAATAAGATCGAAGCGGCGATAACGCCGAAGACAAAAGCCATTATCGTCGTTCATCTGCATGGTTTGATGGTTGACATGGACAAGGTACTGGCGATTGCCAGGAAACATAACCTGAAAGTGATCGAGGATGCCTGCCAGGCGCACGGCGCGCTGTTCCATAACCGCAAGGCCGGAACCTTCGGCGACTGCGCCGCGTTCAGCTTCAACCAGAACAAGTGCCTGTGCTCCGGCGAAGGCGGCATGTTTGTCACCAATGACGAAAAGATACGCGACCTGGCCGCACAGGTCTGGTCGTTCGGCGAAACCCGCACCCCGCTGGAAAGCCGCGATTATCACGCTTACGCGCTGGGCTGGATGTACCGCAACAACGATTTGACGGCGGCGTTCGGCCGCGCCCAGTTGACCAAAATGGATAAATACTTCAAGATTCAGCGTGAAAACGGCGCATTGCTGAACAAGCGGTTGACCGGATTGAAAGGCTTGATTCTGCCATACGAACCCGAAGGCCATGCCCACAACTGGTACAACTACACTTCCCGCATCGACATGGACGCGATCGGCTGGAAAGGCGATCCGGCGGCAATGCGTAACGCCATCATGAACGCGCTGCGGGCGGAAGGTGTTCCGGTCGGCGTATGGCAAAGCTTCATCCTGCCGGACATGACCGTATTCAAGGCCAAAAATGCGTATGGCAAAGGCTGTCCGTGGTCGTGCAACGGAGCAGGCGACGGCGTGGTTTACGATCCCACGCAATATCCCGCCGCCAACCGGCACTGCGCAACCCATTTCGGGATGACCACTCCGCTGCGCGCCCCCAATGGCGCGGAAGCGGTGGAAATGGTTGCCGAAGGCTTCCAGAAGGTTTTCAGCAGCATTGACCAGCTCAACCCGGATGAAATCCTGAAGTAATTCAACTATTCTCTGGAATCTACCTGGATAAAGTAGATTCCAGAGTTACTTTTTCTGTAACGGAGCATAAAAAAAATGGACTCAAAAAAGATTCTTGTCGGCTGGGCCTCCAGAGATATTACCCCGGATAAACCGACCACGCTTGTCGGTCAGTTTAACACCAGGATTTCCGAATTTGTGAAAGACCCGGTGACGGCAACGGCGCTGGCGCTGGAGGCGGCAGGCGGCGACCAGGCAATCATCGTCTCGCTGGATGCAGTATGGATTAAAGATGACATTCGCGACGCCTGCCGGAAAAGGCTGAGCGAACTAATCCCGGATTTTGACCCGCTGAAATTGCTGATCAGCGTCACGCATACTCATACCGCTCCGTCACAAGCTTCCAGTTTCTTCACTTATCCCGAGCTGGACGATCCTGATATCATGAAGCCGGCGGAATATTCCGCTTTGCTGACAGCAAAACTTATTGAAATATGCGTCGAAGCCTGGAAAAACCGCAAATCCGGCGCGATTGCCTGGGGCTACGGCCAGGCGGTGGTCGGCTTCAACCGCCGCACCACATATTTCGACGGCTCCGCCAGAATGTACGGCTCGGCCAATGTACCGGAATTCTCGCATATCGAAGGCTACGAAGACCAGAGCGCGGATATGCTGTTTACTTACAATGACAAGCACGAACTTACCGGCATGATCATCAATCTGGCCTGTCCGTCGCAGGTCACCGAAGGCGCAAGTTTTGTCTCGGCTGATTTCTGGCATGAAACCCGCGAGGAAATCCGCGGGCGTCACGGCAGAGGACTTTTCATTCTCCCGCAGTGCAGCGCCGCCGGCGACCTGTCGCCGCATATGCCGGGCGGACATCTGCTGCACCGGCGCGAACAGATAAGAATGTTCAAACTGAAAGGCTTGCTGGAGTCGGAAAGCGCTGATGCCAATCAGTTCAATCTTGCCCAGCGCAAAGCGATCGCATACCGGATCGCCGCCGCAGTGGACGAAGTTCTGCCGCTGGCCTCGTCGGATATCCGTGATACAGTTCCATTTGAACACGCGGTGTCCACGCTGCAACTCCCCCGGCGGAAAATAACTGACGATGAGGCTGAATTCTGTTCCGGACAGATGCGTCACCATCAGGAGGAACTGACCAGGTGCGACCAGGACCCGAAATCAGCAGCATACTCCGGCAATTACACCAAAGCCGGTTACTTTGCTTTTGCCGTAAAACGTTATAATGAACAGGCCTCGAACCCGGTGCTGCCGATGGAGTCCCATGTCATCCGGCTGGGCGATGTGGCTTTTGCCACTAACCGGTTTGAACTGTACCTGGACTTCGGCATCAGGATCAAGGCGAGAAGCAAAGCAGTCCAGACTTTCGTCATTCAGCTTGCCGGCGAAGGTTCGTATCTGCCGACGCAGAGAGCAATTGAAGCGAAAAGCTACGGCGCCGGCGCTCCGGATAATCTGGTCGGCCCCGAAGGCGGACAGGTATTGGTCGAGGAGCAGCTCAAAACTATCAATGGACTCTTCAGTGAATAACCTGTTTAACCGTAAGGAAAAATGAAAATGAAACTTTCGATGATGACTTATACGATGGGCCGTCAGGGATTTGGTGTGGAGGACTTCATCAAAACCGCCGTTGACTGCAAGCTGGACGGCATTGACTGGTACACCACATACGGAAGACCGGCGGAAGAAATCAGAACACGCAGCGCCGATGCGGGATTGCCGGTAGTATGTTATATTTTTGGCTTGCCTAAGCTGTTTTCCGGAGAACCGGACTGGCTTGACGATGCCAAAAAAGCAATCGAATGCGCTGTAACGCTCGGTTCTCCGGCAGTGATGATTCCAACTGGAAGCAATGACAAAATCCCGCGGGACGAATTCCGCAGGCAATGGATAAAGGCGCTCATTGAAGTTGCGCCGCTGGCCGATGACGCCGGAATCGTGCTTTCCGTGGAGAATTTTCCCGGCATGCACAGCGCATTTGTCACGGCTGCCGACTTTTTCGAAGCGCAAAAAGAAATCCCGCAACTGCGACTGACGTTCGACGACGGCAATGCCGCCAGCGGCGAAGACCCGGTCGAGTCGTTCAAACAATGCCGCGAGTTTGTGGTGCATGCTCATTTCAAGGACTGGTATATCCAGTCGACACCGGCTGAAGGCTACCGGCAGATGCTTGACGGCAACTATTACCGCCCTGCCCTGATCGGCGAAGGCAATGTCAACACCGTCGGCTGCTGGAAAGCGATGAAAGAATCTGGATACAATGGTTATATCAATATTGAGTATGAAAGCAATGACATTAAGGCTGACGCGGCCGTCGCCCGCGCCGCCGCATTCCTGCGCAATATCTAATCAACACCCTCTTTTGATTAAATGTTTCAAGATAATAAAATTTGAAAGGCATAAAATGAGGAGTTTAAAACTGAATTTAATTCCCGGTGACGGCATAGGTGTTGATGTAATAAAAGAGGGACGAAGGATACTTGGACGCATTGCAGAATTGGATGGGAATATAAAATTTATCTTTAACGAGTTGCCGTGGAGCTGTGAGTACTACTTAAAGCATGGATATATGATGCCCGCTGATGGATTGAAGATCCTTGAAGACTGTGATGCTATACTGCTTGGGGCTGTTGGATTCCCCAGCGTGCCTGACCACATATCATTGCGTGAATTGCTTTTGCCAATCCGTTGCAGCTTTGACCAGTATGTAAATCTCAGACCGGTGAAATTGCTTCCCGGGTTGAAATCTACACTAAAAAAAGAAAAGATTGACTTTGTTGTAGTCCGTGAAAATTCAGAGGGGGAATATTGCGGGCGCGGACGCTTCGAATCAGAAGGAACTGAAAATGAAAAAGCGATTCAGGAGGCTGTTTTCACTAAACATGGCACTGAACGTATTATTCAATATGCTTTCGAATATGCTTTGAAGAATAAATTAAAAAGCCTTATCAGCGCGACAAAATCAAATGCGTTGAACTACTCTATGGTTTTCTGGGATAAAATATTCAACGGACAAAAAGCTAAATATCCGGGCATACAGTCAAAAAGTGTGCACGTTGACGCGCTGGCCGGTCTTTTTATTATGAAGCCCGAAGAGATCGAAGTTGTAGTGGCAAGTAACCTTTTCGGCGATATCCTGACTGACCTTGGTTCAGCCATGCTTGGCAGCATAGGACTTTCTCCGTCCGCAAATATCAATCCTGAAAGACATTATCCAAGCATGTTTGAACCTATTCATGGCTCGGCTCCGGACATCGCAGGCAAAGGCATAGCCAATCCGATAGGAACTATTTGGGCCATTGTGATGATGCTCGAACATTTGGAATTGAAAGATCAGGCATTATTATTGATGAATGCAATGACTGCGGTTCTTGCTGATGGAAAAATCCGGACTCCCGATATAGGCGGAAAATCCAGTACTTCCGAGGTCGTGGATGAAATTATATGCAAGATGATGAAGTAGGGCAACAGATATAACAAATGGCTGATATATGATTAAAATAAAATGGCTGGGAATTAATGGTTTTGAGTTTAGTTTCAATGGGAAAACTATCCTTCTGGATCCTTATGTCACCAGGAATTTAAAGGCCGTCTGCAAATCGTCTGCCGTCTCGAAATATATAAGTAAAGCTGATTATATTTTTATAGGGCATTCACACTGGGACCATTTAGCGGATACGGCGGAAATAATACGGCAGACGGGCGCAAAAGTTATCGGTTCGCAGACGACGGCAAATATTTGCCGGGCACAGAAAGTCCAGGAAGATAAAATCACAGAGGTTTCAGCAGGTGACGTAATTAAATATTCTGATTTTAATGTCGATTTTTTGGAATCACGTCACAAAGAGCCTTGTTCATATCAGGGATGTTACGAAACGGTTCCAGATAAAATTTCAACGATAGAAGATTTTGTCGAGGGAGGGACAATGGCATTGCGCTTCAATTTCGGGAATGTTAAAATACTTAATATCGGTAGCGCAAATTTTGTTGAAAAAGCTTTAAAGTGCATTGAGTGCGATTTACTTCTTGTAAGTATTGCCGGACGTTCTGATTCTTTCACTCATGACCTGCTCAAGTGCATCAGCCCTGCAATTATTATGCCGACGCATTTCGATTATTTTGAAACTCCCATGGAAAGTCCGGGGGTGCGGGTTGATCTGGATATTTTCTTTAAAGAGGTTCATGAAGTAGCGCCAGAAATTAAAGTTCTTAGACCTGAAATATTAAAAGAGCTGGATTTCAAGACATGATTGATGTTCCTCGCGCACCCTCATTGCAATCGTATAAATGAGGCAAGTTCCTTGCGACGGTGATTATGCATTAAGCAATTCAATTGGCGACGCGCAGATTATCAATTTTCGTCAACTTTTATTTTCATACTTTTTTGCTGGTTTTCGTTTAAAACTCTTGACAAATCAAAATATTTCGGTTATAATGTTAATTGTATTCAACGTTGAATTAAAAATTTTTAATCGAACTTGGTTGAGTACGGGCAAATTATGAATAGGGCAACAACGAGGCGGAGATTTTTTCAATAAATCTATTATAATGAAGAAGAAGCAGGAATGAGAAGGAAATTTACAACTTTAAAAGATATTGCGGAAGTCTGTAACGTGACTTCGACACTCGTTTCTGCGGTGTTAAACAACCGTAATGGAAACATAAGTTGTTCCGACGCCAAGCGTGAGCTTATTCACAAGACTGCTGAAAAAATGTGTTACAAAGCCAATTTTTTTGCAAGATCGATGAAAATAGATCATGTTCCGATTGTCGGATTGGCGCTGCACCTGGAAACTCACGACAACATCGGTGAACTTACAATGTATGTAAACAGTTGCCTGGCCTACATAACCACGGCGCTGAACAATTATAAAATTGAAGTTATTTTCATCCCGTACTCTACCGAGCAAGAACAGCTTGAAAGGTTGAGCAACCTTCTGCATTGCAATATGATTGGAGGGATTATAACTAACATCATTCCGGATTCGCATTTGAAAATCTGCGGATTTCTAAAACAGGCAAATTTACCCTATATGATAATGGGCAATCCGCTGGATGATGAAGTTTATTGTACCTATCCTTTAACAGAAGTCGTTAACCTGAAAATAATACACATGGCGAAGGAAAAGAATAAGAAAAACTGCTTTCATATTGCACAGGACGGGGCCTGTCTGCTGATACGCAAAATGCCGTTTGTTGATGGAGACATGTATCATACTCCTGGAATAAAACTTGTTGATTTTAAAGAGGACGTTGATGAATCCTTTTTTGCGGTAAGCGGTTATTATACTTGGAAAAAACTTGAAGAACACAAGTTTAATGTGAAACATATGGTGCTTCTTGAGTCGGAGAAATACCGGGATTTGATACCGGGAAATATCAATACGATAATTTCCAAAGACTACTTTGATACCATGGGTATGGTCTGCTATGTTTCGGAAACTATCTATCAGTGGCTTGAAAAATCGATCAAGCCGCTTGAAAAAAGAAAGGTTTTCCGGGATAAGCCTGATGATTTTAAACAAATAACCTCTTCTAAAGACGAACATCTAAAAATGATTTTTAGCGAGACAAATTTTAATATTAATGGAGGACAAAATATGGATCAAGATGATCGGTTTGAAAAAAATAAAGATTTTTTTCACGGGAAGCCAAATTTTAAACATCAAGCTATTAACTTAAAAAAAGGAGAATTGAAATGAAAAAAAACGTCTCAATAATGACATTCACACTCATTGAACTGCTCGTCGTCATCGCAATTATTGCTATTTTAGCAGGAATGCTGCTCCCGGCTTTAAATAAGGCTAGAGAAAAGGCAAAATCTATTAAGTGCAGTGCTAATTTGAAACAATTAAGCACCTCCTATTTGCAGTACACCATGGAAAACAATGATTATATGCTGCCATATATTAATGGCACTAACGGCACGCTGTGGTTTAGGAACGCCGGGAAGGGCCTGGGGCTTAGGATATGGGATAATGTTCCCAATCCCACAAATTCAGTATTTTTCTGTCCATCAACCATGATGACTGACACTTTGTTCCGGCCCAATACCGATGGATATTATATCTCCTACGGCTTGAACGTGGTATTATCCGGAACCGCAACCGAATTCAACCTGACCCCAAAAATCACCAAAGTCAAAAGAATGTCCATGATTTCTCCGATAATGGACAGTATGAATCAGAGCAGATGCTCGGTTGACGGATTCAGCACCACTTATATCGCCACTGACAGGCACAACAAGCTTTGTTTCAACGCCATGTATCTTGACGGACACGTCGGCTCGGTAAATTATGCCTATTACAAGCTAATTTACAACCAGTATGTTACCGATAAGTCCGCAACTATATTTTTCAGGGGAACAGGCACGCCCGGCGCTTTTATTTACAAATAACAACTTGCAGTATCTGAAGTTTTCCTGAATTTTAGAATGATGTAATTTATGCGGTTCCGCGGAAAGGATACGCAGACGAATTTCCTGAAAAGGTTATATGATTGCGGTTCTTTTAACTCATCAAAAGGAAAAGAAATGGAGAGTAAATCGAATATTTTAATCGGCTGGGCATCAAGGGATGTCACTCCCGCAGGGAAAGTAAACCTTGCCGGACAATTTAACATGCGCCTGACAAAGGAAATAAAAGATCCCCTGTTTGTAACCGCTCTTGCCGTTTCATCGCAGGACAATAAAGATTCTTTTATTTTTGTTTCCTGCGATACAGTCACAATCCCAGCCGCGCTTCTTGAAAAATGCAGAGCAAAGATCAAGGCTGAAGCAAAAGATTTCCCGATCGGTAAATTAGTTTTGAACGCCACCCACACCCACACTGCGCCGGATACACGCGATGGCGGTTATAACTACAGCGCACTGACGAAAGAAGAGTCAGAAGATCTGCTCAGCCCGAAAGAAAACATGGAATTTCTTGCCGGAAAAATAACTGAAGCCGCAATTGAAAGCTGGAATAAGCGCGAACCCGGTCTGCTGGCCTGGGGCTTAAATTATGCGGTAGTCGGACGAAACCGGAGAGCAGTTTATCTCAAAGATTTTGCAGAACAGCCTGACTACAAAGAAACGCCCGGAATGAAAATCGAGAAAAATGCCATGATGTACGGAAATACCGCCAATCCGTTCTTCAGCCATATTGAGGGCTATGAAGATCATACGGTGCAATTCCTTTTCACGTTCAATCCGGACAAAAAACTTACTGGTTCAATCATAAATATAGTATCTCCGTCGCAGGCGACGGAAGGCATATCCCAGGTTTCGGCTGATTTCTGGCACGATGTCAGAATCCAATTAAGAAAACAGTACGGTGAAGATCTTTTTATTCTGCCGCAGTGCTCGGCCGCCGGAGATCAATCGCCTCACCTGATGCTCAACAAGAAAGCGGAACAACGCATGCTTGAATTAAAAGGCATTGATTCACGACAGGAAATAGCCGGAAGAATAAAATCAGCCTTTGATGACGCATATGGGTGGGCACCTAAAGATTTAAGAGACAATTTACAATTAAAGCATATTTGTAAAAAAATCAATCTCTCGAAAAGGACTGTAACTGAGGAAGAATATAACAAGAATATTGAATGGATCAAACAGTTCCAGGCAATGCAATTAACATCATCACAGGAACGCTATTTAAGCCGCTGCCAGAATGTTGTCGAACGTTACGAAAATCAGTTGAAAGGCATATTCCCTGTTCAACCAGTGGAAATTCATGTGATAAAACTCGGCGATATTGTATTTGCAACCAATCCTTTTGAACTATTTCTGGACTATGGCATCCAGATACAGGCAGGAAGCCCGGCGCAGCAGACATTTGTCGTGCAGCTTGCGGGAGAAGGCGTTGGCAATGGCGGAACCTACTTACCGACAGAAAAAGCTGAAATCGGCGGCGGCTACAGCGCATCCGTTTATTGCAACGTCGTTGGTTCAAAAGGCGGAGAGGAACTGGTTGAAGAAACGTTGAAAGCCATTAATAAATTATGGCAGGAATAATGGATTTAAACTTATTCAAATATTTATGACGATATGCCTAGTGAAAGAACCTCCGTCCAGCGGGCGCGGCATTGGAATAAGGGGCGTCCCAAATTTTTCGGGCGCTCCTGTTCAAATAAAAACTAAATCAAGCTAAAACGTGATTGGGCTTTAACAAAACTTTAAGCTTACAACAGGAGAAAGAAGTATGAGAAAATTTTTGATCGTGATATTTGTATTGGGTATCAGTATTTTATCTGCAAAAGGCGAAGACCCGAATTTGCTGTTTGAAATTAATTTTGACAGTTATTCCGTCATTGCAGATATTGCAAAAGGACAAAAAGCGTCGCAGAACTTCAAGTCGGATCTGCAGCTCCGAATGTTCCCGGGAATTAACGGCAAAGGGAATGCCTTAAAACTAAATGGCAAAGAATTCTGCGCGTACCCTATGTCAAAGAACTTCAATACACAACAGGGAACGCTTAATTTGTGGGTAAGTCCGCAAAACTGGAAATTCAATGAAGAAAGAAATCAGATATTTTTTGATGCAAAACAAGCGGATTTCCGGCTTTTACTGTATAAATTCAACAATTTACCGTTTCCCGGAGTTTATTTTCAATACGGCAAACAAAATCAGGGAGTACATGCGAAAATCAATCCTGTTGAGTGGGAAAACCGCCAATGGCACATGTTAACGGTGGTTTGGAGTAAAGATTTATTGAAACTTTATGTCGACGGTAAAATGCCGGATAACTATGCTCCGGGCAATGTTCATCCCGCAATCCCGTCAAAAAAATTTGCAGAACCTTTGGTAATTCCGCCAGTGTCCCCGGACGGCATAATCGGTCTGGGCAATCTCCACCAGAGCTTTAAGACCGACCAGGGGGACGAGACCGCTTTCGATGAGCTTGCTGTTTATGACCGTTGTTTGAGCGATATGGAGATATTGTCTCTCTACGAAAAATATTTTCCGAGACAGGTCAAGGAGAAACCGCCTGTTATGACAGTTCCCAAAATAGAATCCGCCATCACGCTTGACGGCAAAATCGATGCGGCAGAGTGGAGCAACAGCGCAAGAATACCGCTTATGCAGGCATACAAGATTGCGAATCACCTTATGCCTTCCGATACATGGATGCAGGCTAAACATGACGGAAAATTCCTTTATCTGGGTTTTTCAACCAATCTCGTGAATACTCATTGCAAATGCACGAACAACGATGAGAATATCTACAACGACGATGTTTTCGAATTTTATATCAACAACAAAAACAAAGATGCACTATGGTTCTGTATCAACGGAAATGGCGCAATTCTTGATGCCAAAAACGGTGACCGAAAATACAATTCAGGAGCGAAAGGTGCGGGATTTGTCAATGGCTCAAACGGCTGGAGCGCGGAAATCGCCATTCCACTTTCAGAGCTCGGCAATCCATCACCGGCTGAGGCTTTAAACAGTAATTTCTGGACTCTGAATTTTGCAAAAGCTCCGAATTACTACTGGTGCTGGTATGGAGATCCGGAAAATCATGCTGGAGCAGGGAAGATATTTCTTTCAGGCCGTGCGGACGAAGTTTCAATCGAAAAAGTCGGAAAAATATTCAATGGCGATCTTGATCTTATCGTGAAATCTCCGGGAAAGGTTGCTTTAAGCTTAACAGCAAGCAATAAAGATGATGCCGTAAACATGGAAAATATCGCGAATAAGAGTTTTAAGAAGAAACTTGCTCCAGGACGTTATCAACTGACAATCTCCGGAGAAAAAGACTGTTTTCTTTATGATTACGAGTTTGTCGTCAATTCTCCGCTCACGCTAAACTACAAATCATATCCTGCACAAAAAGTAGTCGTCGTGAAAGTTGACTTGAATGGCGCGGGAAGCGGGACAATCGCCATGGCCAAGGCCGGCGGGCTTAATGGGGTGTTGCAGTTAAACAAGGGAAGCAAAATATTATCCGAAGCCGCTTTTGCGCCTTCGCCGAACACCGAAGTAAAACTAGCGCTTCCGGCAGAACTTGAAAAAGGTGATTATGAAATAACCGCCTGCATCACCGGGAAAGATATTTCCCTAAAAAATGCGGCTGGATTCCGCGTTCCCGATCCCGCGCCTTATCTTGCGAAAACAGCTTGCGACCATACGGTTCCGGATCCGTGGATCAAGATTGAAAAAGTTAACGATAATGTCTTTAAAATACTTGACCGCGAATACCGTTTCAACGGCTCACCGTTTCCCGCCGAAATGATTTCCCGCGGCGACAAAGTCGCTGCACAGCCTGTTTTGAAAATAAATTCTCAGGAGGTAACGTGGAGCAATTTCAAAGTCGCCGAGCTTTATGATGACTACGCCGTTTTTACCGGAAACGGCAGAAGCCCCGGCCTGGATTTCAAATGGAGAGGCGAACTTTGGTTTGACGGACTTTATAAAGTAGACTATTCCATGACTCCTGAAAAAAATACAATGATTAATTCCATGATACTTTCATGGCAGGTGCCATCCGAATTCTCCCGCTATTTTTTACAACACAATAATGAATACGTTCATGTTCCGTGGCGGGGAAACAGCATCCGCACTAATGTCAATATTGCGGATGCGTCGTGGCTGACCGGCACAGAAAAGGGCATGTTATTCATGCCGCTGACCAATGCCAATTTTGTATCCGGCAGCTTTGAGCTTAAACGCGGACTTGAAAATACTGACGTTTCTATAAACATAATCTCAAGGGAAGTGACTCTCAAAAAGCAGGCTGATTATTCGATTTGCTTTATGGCTACCCCCGCCCGCCGCCCGCCGGAAAATTTCCGGACCATGAACGAAGGAAGCTATATGGACAACCGTTATCAGAATCTGCAAATATCCAGTACGGATTCAACTGTCAAAAAACCGCGCGGCGACGAAGTCTTAGGGTATGCAAGCCACATCATGCGTTTTCCCGAAAGATTCCGCAATGAATGGCTGAAGCCATATGGCAACATCAGATTAACCCCCTATCACCAGCCCGCGGGTATTTCACAACTCGATCCGGAATTTGATTATTATCTGGCGGAATGGCGTGAAACACCCGGTTATATCCAGAGCAATATAAAACGGCAGGGGTACACTTTTGACCTTGTACATTGCTGCGGTGAAGGCATCGCTGATCTGATGGCTTACAGACTTGAAAAACTGTACAAAGACTTCCCTGAACTTGGCGGCATTTATTACGATATCTGTAACGTAAACAAATGCAACAACACAGCTCACGGACATGGCGGGGTTGACGCTTTCGGTGAAAGCTATTACACTTCAACAGCAATGTCACTTCGCAATTACCTGATGCGTATTTATAAAATATCACATCAGCACGGCAAAATAGTTTTTAATCATGCCCATAACTATTTCAATCCGATTGCCCATAATTTTTCCGATGCCTGGTATCCCGGCGAAAACGATGTCTGGCTTTACGGTGAAAAACCGGATTATTATTATTGCGAAGTTCCAGCGGAAGAATATCAGTCGGCATGGAATCCGGTCATCCGGGGAACTGCAATTATTCGTTGCAATCAGGTTTCAAGAGCAAGCAGCTTTATGCCTGCGCTGAAATCACGTGCCAAAGAATTAAGTTCGGAAAAATTTGCATATCGCTCGTTTGCCAGCGCCTTTTTGTACGATTTTAACGTCGACTCGGACTGGATAAACCACCATGCCGTCGAAAGATTCTGGAAAGTGAAGAGTAAACTAAATCTTAACCGTGCAGAATTTTTCGGTTACTGGTATCAAGACGCAATAAAATCTTCCTCTTCGGGAGTATATTGTTCCTATTACAAACTTAATGATGCGCCTTACAAGTATTTTGTCATTGCCGGCAATATGGGACGCGAGGATAAAAAAGCAAATATCGACATTGATTTCAGCAGACTCGGACTCGATCCTGCTAAGGTGGCGCTGACTGATCTCTGGAGTGAACAAGACATAACTAAAGACGATTTGAAACAGCGCATTATTCCCGGTAATTTATTTTTTATAATCGGCATCAGGTAATAAAAATTTTCCTCCCGTCCGTAATACCCCGGGGCAAGCCTCGGGGTATTACGGACGGACTTCCACGCCCTTCGGGCGGGCCGGAGATTCGAAGACGAAAGCAATGACATTAAAGGCTGACGCGGCCATAGTCCGCGCCGCCGCATTCCGGCACAATATCTGCGTTTAAAGCGTAATTGTCCTGCCGGAATCAGCGGCCATTCTGGCGGTAAGCGCCAGGCGGGAAACCTGGAAGGTATCTTCCATGGACAACATGCATTTGCCGGTGCCTTTGATCTCACGGCAGATATCAGTGAAGATGTCGCCGGGATCTTCCGCCGGCAATTCTGCGGCGGGCGTGGTGTGGGTGGCGGCAAAGGCTTTGCCGTCCCGTACCCAGATAACGCCATTCTCGCCGGCTATCCGGATCTGATCGTCGCCGTGCGAACCGAATTTTCCGGGCAGCAGGAAATCCGCATTGATATTGCCAATGGTGCCTGCCCCGAAATCAATCATCATCGAGCAGTGGGATTCGCAATCGCCATAACCATGATTGGCCGTGGTGCTTTGAACCGCAGAGATTTTTTCCCAGTTGCCGACATTCCAGAAGCTCAGATCAATGGCGTGAAGCGCCACCCAGAGAATAGTTCCGCCGTATTGCTGCCGGTCCTTGTAAAATTCCGGCCGGATATCGCCGAAACAATAGGATTTCTGACCGGAAAACAGTCGCGGCTTGCCGATGATTCCGCTTACCACAGCCTGATGCGCCGCATAAAAATGCGGTTCATAGCGCATGCCGTGCATCCCGAAGATTTTGACATGGTTCAGTTCCGCCGCTTTCCGCAGTTCGTCCAGTATGGCAAAATCATGGGCAATAGTTTTTTCCGTAAAGCAATTAATGCCGCGGCGCAGGCATTCCAGCGAGACCACCCCGTTGCGGTCATACCGCGTTCCGATAACGGCAATATCCGGTTTAACCTCGTCAAGCATCTTTTCCCATGATTCAAACAATGGACATTTGATTTTAGCAAGAATGCCGGGCAGCGATGCTTCAGGCAAATCGCCGTCTGTTCCTGAAGCGATTCCGCACGGAACCGCCTCCTGCCCTGCAAGAAGTGTTTTAAATGCATATCCGATATGACCAAGCGCGCCGATAATAGCAACTTTAAGCGGCATCATTTATCTCCCATTAGTATTCAAAATAGTTAGAATATTTATAATAATTTATGTCAAATCAGGACTCTGTCAAATACCGGATACTGACTTCCCCGGTAAAATCACGTCCATGCCATTCCGCCACAGCGCCGGACGGAACCCGCAAAGACATGATGCCGTCTTCAACCAGCACTTCTATTTCACCCTGCGGAGTCGGCACCGTCGCCGCCGCCCAAGTTAAAGTTCCCAGGTTGGGAGCTACAGAGAACCGCTTCCAGCCGTCTGTCCCGGGTTCCAGTCCGAGTATGCCCATGGGCAGAAATGCCGCCGGCCCGGCGCTCCATGCATGACAGAGGCTCTTGCCGAAAGGCCGAGCGTAAAAGCTGTAAGCGGCATCGCCCTGCTGTTCCGGATCATACGCTTCCCAGAAGGTAGTAGCGCCGCGCTCGAGCATTCCGCCCCAGTAACGGTTTACCCGGACCGTCATCTCATCCACCGCCCCCAGTTTAGACAACGCTATATTCTCAAAGCCAGCCATATAGGGAGTTCCAACCGGCCGGGCGATGTTCCCCAGCAGTACGTTCCGGATCGCGGCCATCTGTCCTGGTCTGGCCAAACCGGAAACCACACTTATAAAATGGGCATGCCGTGACGGCGTTAAAGAAGATTTATCAGGAATTCCCCGCCAGAAGTCATGCTGCGCATCCCAGGCGCGGTCGTGCAGGATTACCGCCAGGCGTTCGGCACGATCGCGCCATTTTGCCGCACAAGCATTTTCTCCCAGACGTTCAGCCAGTCTGGCCGCTGAATCCTGTGCCCACCGCCAAAGCATTTGAAGCGCGGTAAGTTTGTCGCCTTCCACCCAGTCGATGAACAGCCAATCCTCCGCAGATGTAATCAGCAGGCCGTCGGCGTCACAGCGTGATTCCAGACAGGCCAGCATCGCCTCAATCCGCGGCCATTCGCGGCGCAAATAAACCATATCGCCGAAATAACGCTGAAAACAGTCATGCGCGATAATCCACCACAGCGAGTAATCAATAATCCCGTTGAGATGTTTGTGCCCGATTCCAGCGCGTCCGAGAGCCGTAAGCGAACGGCGGACGATTTCGGCGTCGCCAAAGACATAGGCATCAACCATCATGCTCATCGTCAGATCGCCGACCCATGGCAGACGATCCCGTTTGATGCCGTCAAGAATAAAATCCTGCATGCATAGCCGCAAAGTGTAAGCGCTGTTCATCCAAATTCTGGTCAGTTGCTTGTCGGAGCAGGCGAAGGCGCCGCGATAACGCACCGGATAGAACGGTGCCCGGCAGGCGATGTCCTCAGCCTTGGCTCCGCCTCCAACCCGCAAATACCGGAATGCCAGCGGATGCTCACTGCGCCATTCGCCATTGCCGCTGGCAATGACCGTCACAGGTTGCTCGCAATCTTCAGCAACAGTATTCCTGGCTTCAGCGGGGGATTCTCCGGCCGCAATCTCCGGTTTATTAATGCAGCGTACTGTTACCGTACCGAATAACTCCCGCCCGAAATCAAAGAGTTCGCTGTCCCGTCCTGCCGGCGACAGTACCGTTTCCGCCGGTTCGGAACAATGCGGCGGAAAACCGGAGACAGTCTGGGAGAATGTCACGGGAAATTCCCAGGCTATACCGTCATTCGACCATTCCCAGCCTCCGCCGGCAGTAGAATACGGGCCGTCTTCAATCAGCAGCGCGGGGAGACCGTCCGCGGCAATCAATTCCATATGCAAATAGACCGGCGTGGAAAAACCGGCAGGCAAAGTGATTTTATGAGATTGGGTCTGATCTTCCGCCCGGTATATTTCCTGACTGCCAATCCGGGTCGTCACCGCTCCACAGGCCCGCAGAATAATTATATCAGCGCCGACAACCGGATGACGGAACCGGACATGCTCCGCCGGCTGGTGAAATTCCCCCGGATAGCCTACTTTCAGCTTTGCCTCAATGGTGCGGCGGCGTAACTGCTGCAGACGCCGGCACTCCAGCTCGCCATCGCCGTAAAGCCATGGCGCGGCATTATTGCGCATGTCCGGCAACGGCATCATCCGGTCCGGACAATAAAGCGGATCGATTATGGCAAATCCGGAGCACTGATGTGCAGGAGAACCGGCTAAAATCTGGTTTCTCAAGGCTGCAGGGATTCCTGTAAAAACTGATATGCGCGATTACCGCAGATACGGTGACGTCCTTCAAAGACATCAATCTCCAGGTTTGCTTCTTTGCCCCATACATGATAGGCGCGGCGGGCTTTTTCATATTGAGCCTTGACAGAATCTATCGGGAAAATACTGTCGTGATCTCCCGCCTCAATCATCAGACCGCGCGGCGCAATCAGCCCGGCCAGGTCGCTGACATCGCCAAGCCTGAGAAGTCCCGGCACATAATTACATGGACAATGATGGATACCGAGGATGCTGTCGCGAAATCCGCAGAAATAACCGCTGACTACGGAACTCTTGATTCTCGGATCAACCGCGGCATGAAAGAAAGTCATCATTCCGCCGCCGGAAATTCCCATTGCGCCAATCCGGTCGCCGTTTATTTCAGTCAGAGATTGCAAATAATCGGTAAGCCGGAGCGAGTCGCGGACACGCATACCCAGAATGCTCATTCCCAGCATGGACGCCCAGGCCGCGCTGTGCTCACAGGTGGAAGGCGCAGGCGAAGCGGCCTTTTTCGCTGCAAGACTGCTGAAATCGGTCTGTCTTTCTCCGAAACAGGCTATTTCAGGAGCGGCGACGGCCATTCCGCGACGGCACAATTCCACAGCAAAGTCGGCATGATAACCATCCGGCTCAAGCCGTTCGTCGCCATTTTCCCATAACCCGACAATATCCTTAACGCCGTAGCCGTGCCCGTGATAAGCCAGAACGACAGGAAGCGGAGCTTTCGCGCCTTTCGGCAGCAGCAGATATACCGGCATTTTACTGTCCGGAGAGGTGCGGATAAGTATCTTGCGGCGAATGAAATCACCACGGTCAATTTCTTCGATAAGCTCAGGTTCCGGATCGACATACGGCGTCTGATTTACGAACCCCATCAGCTCGACGAGACGTTCACGGCAGCCTGACTGCCAGTTTTCCGCTTCCCCGACTGTCGCCGCCACGAACGGGAATTCCCGCCGGATACTGGCATCAATAGCCTGCAATTCGGTAACCGGTTGCAGTTCCCTGATAGTTTTACCATCTAAAATCAAGCTCATACCACATTCCTTATATTTGTTCTGCCTGACAAAAAAATTCTACCTTATAAATTGTGTTAAGTCCCTGCTTTTTCAAGCCTTGAAGCGATTAACCATAAGCATTATCCCCAAAACGAATCTCAATATACATAACCATGCCTATATCCATAGTTTCCGGTCAAAAGAAAATATGGATTGGAAGCGATTCGAAAAGTTCCGGCAATTTTGATTTTTGCTGCTTGATTTTAAATCATTTAATTATAGTTTAAAAGTAATTATTTATTGTGGGATTCCTTTTTATTTCTTTTGAATTTAATATTGGTTTTATATGACAAAAAGAGAAAATAAGCATGGCAGGTTTTCTTAGTTTTGAGAACATATCAAAGAAGTTCGGCAGGCAGACAGTGCTTGCCGACGTGTCGTTCAGTGTCGAAAAAGGCAAGATATTTTCATTGCTCGGCCCCAGCGGCTGCGGCAAAACTACGTTGTTGCGGATTTGCGCCGGACTGGAATCTCCGGATTCCGGCAGAGTCATTCTTGACGGCAAAGACATCACCGACCTGGTGCCGAATGACCGTCCGGTAAACACGGTCTTCCAGAATTATGCGCTGTTCCCCCATATGACCATCTGGGAAAATATTGCATTCGGCCCGAAAGTTGATAAACGCCCGAAACAGGAAATCGCATCCGAGGTGGAGAAGTATCTGGAGATGATCCAGATGACCCGGCACGCTTACAAAAAACCGGCGCAGTTGAGCGGCGGCATGCGGCAGCGCGTGGCTCTGGCCCGCGCACTGATCAATCACCCGCAGGTATTGCTGCTGGACGAACCGCTGGCGGCGCTCGACCTGAAACTCCGGCAGCGGATGCTGGTGGAACTCGACGAACTCCATGATAAAATCGGCATTACCTTCGTCTATGTGACCCACGACCAGAGCGAAGCCATGAGCATCAGCGATGATGTCGCTGTCATGAATCAGGGGATTATCGAACAGATGGGGCCGCCTGCCGAAATCTATGAAGCGCCCAAATCCAGCTTCGTCGCCGCGTTCATCGGGGATACCAACTTCTTTGACGGAACCGTTACCGAAATCACGGATAACGACTACAGCCGGGTGCAGCTTGAAAACATGGGCAATCAGCAGATGCTGATTTTCAATGACCGCCGGCTCAACATCGGCGACGGCGTGCACGTCAGCATCCGCCCGGAGAAAATAGACATTTCAGGAGAGCAGCCGGCTCCCGATCAGAAGAAGAACGTACTGAAAGGGCATGTTGAAGATATTATTTATATGGGCAATTCCACCAAGTTCTGGATCAGAATCGGCAAACAGTTGATCTCCGTGCAGAAACAGCATTCCGCATTTCTGCTCGACCAGAAGCCGATCCGCTGGAAACAGGAAGTCTGGCTGGCATGGCATGCTGACAACGGTTACATCCTGGATAATTTCCAGGACTCCGACCGTTCGCTGCTGCCGATAAACGTGTCGGAACCGCAGAAACCGGAAAAGGCGCATAAGCGAAAATGAAAAAACTCTCCAAAGCGGTAAATGAAATGATTATTTCAGCGCCGTCGCTTTTATGGCTGACCGTGTTTTTTCTCATCCCCTCGGTCTCCGTGCTGCTGATCTCAATGCATCCCGCGGATCAGTACGGCAACATCATGTCCGGGTTCACCGCCGATAACTTCAGGCGGCTGCTGGAGCCGGTATACATGAAAATCATCTGGCGGACGCTGTGGGTCTCCGCCGTTTCCACGATCATCTGCGTCGTGCTGGCGATACCGGTGGCTTATTACATGATCGCCTGTAAAGAGAGCCTGAAGAAATGCCTGCTGATTCTGATTATCGTGCCGTTCTGGACTAACTTCCTGATCCGGGTGTTCGCCTGGAAAGCCGTGCTGAATCCGGAAGGTCCGCTGCGCCACTGGCTGATTCAGCTCCACATTATCTCGCCGGACACGCTGCTGCTGTACAACCCCTATGTGGTGCTGCTGGTAATCGTCTACACCTATCTGCCGTTTGCGATTCTGCCCATCTTCGCCGCCGCCGACAAGTTCGATTTCAGTCTGATGGAGGCGGCTTACGACCTGGGCGCGACCCGGACCAAGGCGTTTTTCAAAATCTTCCTGCCCGGCATCTCCTCCGGCATCACCGCCGGGACGCTGATGGTATTCATCCCCGCCCTCGGCTCCTATGTGATCCCGGAAATGGTCGGCGGCACCAGTTGCGACATGGTGGGCAATCTGATTGCCGAGCGGGTGCTGGTCGGGCGCAACATCCCGGAGGCCTCCGCCTGGGCATCGGTGCTGCTGCTGGTTATTCTCGGCCTGCTCGGACTCAGGTTGACTGTCATAATTATTAACAATTTCAGGTTAAAACCGTGGAACAATGAAAAAGTGTAAGTCAAAAATCCCTTTTTTCGCAACCCTGGGCATCATGCTGCTCTTCTATCTGCCGATGCTGGTGGTGGCGCTTGACTCATTCAATCCCGGACGCTACAGCGGCAGCGGATGGAACGGCTTTTCCATGCGCTGGTATGTAAAGCTGGTGCAGGATCAGGATGTGATTTCCGCGCTGATGAATTCCCTGATTATCGGCTTGAGCGCCACCGCGACGGCGGTCGTCCTCGGCACGCTTGCCGCATTTGCGATCCATCTCTACACGGACAGGGTGCAGAAGGTGCACCGGCTCATGATTATCACCCAGCTTGGCATTCCGGACATTCTGATGGGGATCAGCCTGCTGCTGTTTTTCATATCTTTAAAACTTGAACTCGGCCTGTTCACCATTTTTCTGGCGCATGTGACCTTCTGCACCAGTTTCGTAGCCATGACGGTGCTGGCCAGATTGCAGGATTTTGACTTTTCAACGGTCGAAGCCGCCAGGGACCTGGGGGCCGGCTGGGCAATTATCATCCGCCGGGTGATTATCCCGCAGATAGCGCCGGGAATCATTGCCGGGGCGCTGCTGGCGTTCACCATCTCGATTGATGATTTTGTTATCACTTATTTTGTTTACGGGCCTGGCTCCACCACGCTTTCGGTATATATTTACAGTATGATGAAACACGGAACACCCGTGATCATCAATGCGTTATCGGTAATATTAATAATAGTAACATTTATCATGGCGTATGCCATCAACAAACTAATGAGCAGGAAAAATGAAAATATTGTTTAAGCTCCTGAAAATGTCGCTGTGCCTCTCGCTGCTGCTGACCGTGTCATGTTCCGCACAGAAGAAAACGCTCTATCTGTACAACTGGGCGGACTACCTGTCTCCGCAACTGGTCAAGGATTTTGAGGAGAAGAATAACTGCCGGGTGGTGATCTCCTACTTCGATTCCAACGAATCGATGTACGCTAAAATGAAAGCCGGCGCCCAGGGCTATGACCTGATTTTCCCGACCAGCTATATCGCCGCGGTCATGGCCAAACAGAACATGCTGATGCCGCTCGACAAGAGCAAAATACCCAACGTCAAATACATGATGCCGGATATTCTGGAAAAGCTCGAAGACAGCAAAATGGAGTATTCCGTTCCCTATGCCGTGACATTCTCCGGTATCGGCTACAACAATGAAGTGGTCACCGATTTCAAACCTTCATGGGGGATGTTCGGCAGCAAAAAATACGCCGGCCGGATGACGATGCTCAACGATGTGCGCCAGACATTCGGCGCCGCGCTGAAATACCTGGGCTACAGCTTCAATTCCACCAATGACAAGGAAGTTGAAGCCGCCAGGAATCTGCTGATGGAATGGAAGAAAAACCTGGCGTCCTTCACCGTGGATGACGCCAAACTCGGCATCGCCTCCAAAGATTTCATGGTCATCCAGGGCTACAACGGCGACATTCTCCAGATCGGCAAAGAGAAGAAATATGTGTCGTTCTCCGTGCCGGAGGAAGGCACCGCGCTGGCGGTTGACCTGATGGTGATCCCCGCCTCCGCCAAAAATCCGGAGCTGGCTCATGAGTTCATCAATTACATGCAGGATCCGGAAGTATGCGCCCAAAACATGGTCTTCATTAATTACCTGATGCCCAACACCGCGGCCGCCAAACTGATCCCGCAGGAACTGAAAGACAATCCCTCGTTCATGATGAAACCGGAAGTATTCCAGAAAAGCGAAGTACTGCGCGACCTGGGCGATTATAATCAGACCTACATTAAATACTGGAACCTGATCAAGGCGAAATAAGATAAAACCCGGAACGGGTGAAAAGATTGCAGCGCAATGAAAAAGGTGCATTTTGCGATTCCGGCAGTGCTGTTCCTGGCGGCGACATTGATTGCCGTCACGCTGCTTCTGCCTGAAAAAGCGTCTATCCGCGTTGAGGTCAGCGGGGTTGACGCAAAAGTTCCGCTGCTTCTGATAGACGCCGAAAACCTCACTGTCAGAAATCCGGAGCCGACGGGCAAAGATCAGCCGCTTTATCTGACCATGACCAGCCAATCATTATCCGCGGAGCCGGGTGATTTCTCCTTCATCTTCACCCCGAAAAAGGACGGGGAAGTCTCAATCATTTTTAATGGCCTCCGGGCAGGCGGCGCGGATGAATCGCTGGTTGCTGCTTACAGTTCCATCCAGATAATCGGCGCCGCAGTCGAAAATGCGGGCTTTAAACTGCAAACCGACACGCCGAAACTGAGTGATCTGGACGGCGGAATACCGGTGGAGAATCCCAATGACAAATCAGCGCCGTCGATGCTGCTGGCAGCCGCCGACACTTCATACAAGGCATCAATATCCGCGAGAAATGGGGTTCAGGTAACCGTCAAATTCAGCGCCAGGATTGTAAATAAGCGTCAACCCCCATCCAGTAAAACCAGGTAAACTAACCACAGAGTCACAAAGGCACAGAGAAATCCCTTTTCGACTGTATATGAACTTCATTGGACATTTTGCACATCTGCGGTGCAGAATGGTTCCGCACGTAGTCTCGCTCTGCGAGAGAATTTCCGATCCCCGTCCGACACGGACGTTTTGGACAGCCGTCCGCATTCCGGAGACTTTGGAGCCCTGTTGAGCATAACGGTTCCCCGCTTTTCTCGCTTTTCTCGCTTTCAACTTTTCACTCCCGCATTCGCGGGCTCCCCCCCATTCCGATACTTTGGAGTATTGTTGAGCACAACCGTTTTCATAACTTTTCTCGCTTTTCTCGCTTTTTTCGCTTTTCTCGCTTTTCTCGCTTTTCTCGCTTTTCTCGCTTTCAACTTTTCACTCCCGCATTCGCGGGCTTCCCCATTCCGGAGACTTTGGAGTATCGTTGAGCACAATGTTTTCATAACTTTTCTCGCTTTTCTCGCTTTCAACTTTTCACTCCCGCATTCGCGGGCTTCCCCATTCCGGAGACTTTGGAGCCCTGTTGAGCACAACTGTTTAATAATATTTTCAAACAACATCCGCATTGGCGGGAAACGTCTACAGAGCAGTACCGTCCGGCACTACAGCAAAAACATTCTGGACATTCTGGACACTCCCATCCGGAACCGTTTAACCACAGAGTCACAAAGGCACAGATACAAAGTTTTTTACTATTCACCAGTCACCAGTCACATTCTTTACATTTTGGACAACATTCCGGAGAGTTTAGAGGTGGCAACCGTTTCCGATCCCGGTTGCGACAGAGCGCAACCCTCCAAGGACATATCCGTCCGACTCCGATACTTTGGAGTATCGTTGAGCATAACGGTTCACTACTTTTCTCGCTTTTCTCGCTTTCAACTTTTCACTCCCGCATTCGCGGGCTCCCCCCCCCATTCCGGTCGAGTAGACATAATATGGTCTTCTGCGTTTAGGTTTATTTTGTATTCCCTGTTATCTCCGCCCTTTCGGTTTGCGGAGTGTCACAATATTCCAACCATTCGAAGAAGACTTC
>Ga0172379_10002051_pt1 | contig 37286 bp, 45 predicted proteins | sample GrowelOW334metaG_FD_119756 | JGI IMG/M metagenome (GOLD analysis project Ga0172379, IMG submission 119756) | Groundwater microbial communities from an aquifer near a municipal landfill in Southern Ontario, Canada - Groundwater well OW334 metaG | ecosystem: Environmental > Aquatic > Deep... | reverse complement strand
TCCTCCGTGAAGTATGTTCGTATTGATGGTACACAAAAAATTGATGTGGTCGAAGAGCAGATTCTCGCTAGTCTGAAATAAATCATATTTTCGTTCGTGGTGAGCTCGTCGAAGCATGAGCAAGCCACCCTTCGACTGGCTCAGGGTGAATGGCAGAGTCAGTTGTGTTGCGATAAACCTTTAATATAATTGGCTATCGCATACCCATGATTAAGTCCAAGGGCAATTGATCCCCCTGATTCTTGTGTAATGTCCCCTGCCACAAAAAGACCACTAATATTAGTTTGATAAAATTCATCATGAACAGGCTTACTCTCCTCTTCTCTAATACCACTACTTTGCAAAAAACCACTGGGTGTTGTCCCGCCAATAGCATACACAAGACGATCAAAGAGTTCAAAATGTCCATCTTTAAAGTGCACTTTTACCTGCCCGGTCTCACTTTCAAGTTCCAAAATCTGTGTATTAAGCAAAGGTCGTACCGCACCATTTAGTATTTTTCGAGCAATATCAGCTTGATTCGTCGGATTAGCTCGTCTGAAATTTTCACGACGATAACAGATACTTACCTCATTTTTACTACACAAATCAACCGCATACTCAATAGCAGAATCACCCCCACCTATGACCATAATTTTTTCTCCACTCCCACAACCATCAAGGGTAAAGTGAATTTGATTTTTAATCGAGGGGGGGATTTTATAGTCAGGCTTATTGGGCTTGCCCATACGTCCGATAGTGACAACGACATATTTGGCTTTTATACTCCCCCCCGCAATAAATACCTCAAATTCATCCTCCGTCTTCACTATTTTTTGTACTTCCGTATGGGTACGGAGTTCCAATGATTCATGATCCAGTAGTTGATCGAAGAAATCAAGGGTACTCTCTTTCGTGCCGTCCATAAAATAGATTGTCCCATCCAGTTCTACTTTTTGCCCTTTCCAATCTTTATCCACCCGCTTGTTCTCTTTGTAAAACTTTCGGATCGTTGCATTATGATTTTCGTCTTTTTCCAAAATGAGGATATTACGCATTCCCAACACGTATGCCTCAATAGCGGTTGCTATCCCCGATGGACCTGCTCCGATGATTACCAAATCGTATTTCTCTTCCATCTCTACCCTTTAGTAATTTTATTTTATTATCATGCCACTTTAATGCTAAAAAGTATTATAATCTCTTTATGAAAACATACCACTTTTATGCCGTCATTATCGGTTCGGAAATTCTTAACGGTCGTCGTGAAGACAAACACTTTGCATTTATTCGAGATGCGCTTATCGCACGTGGACATACCCTCTTTTCAACGTTTATTATTAAAGATGACGTAGAGCTTATTCGCTCTATTTTTACCCTTATCAAAAATGATCCCAATGGAGTGATGTTTAGCTTTGGAGGGATTGGCTCAACTCCTGATGATCTCACTCGCGCCATTGCAGCAGAGATTTTTAGTGATGGAATTCTTCTCTCTCATGAGCAATTTTCTCGTGATATAATCGAACGCTTTGGGAAAGAGGCCTACCCTCACAGGATCAATATGGCAAATCTTCCTAAAAATGCAACACTTTTACCTAATATCATTAACAATATGTCAGGTTTTGCTCTTGAAAATCGCTACTTTTTTATGCCCGGTTTTCCTGAGATGTCTCATCCGATGCTAGAGGAAGCCTTGGAACATTTTTATCCAAACGCTGCGATAACGTACCGAAAGACATTAATCGCTCAAACAAGCGAGAACACCCTTATGGATGTAATGGAACAACTAAGCCCCAATGTTGACTTTTCTTCCCTCCCTATGATTAACAAAGGAACTCCCACCGTAGAGATTTCGATTGCTTCCGTAGATGAGAGATTGTGCAAAGATAACTTTGAGCTCTTTACAAACGATTTGACGGCAAGAAAGATACCCTTTGAGCTTCTCTAAGCTCAGTTGTTATTTTCCCCTTGAAGCAAGGCTAAGATAGATTTTTTGTGCATTTTACGGGCGAAATCAATGGCGTTTAGTCCATGACCATCCCGTGCACTCACATCGACACCCATCTCCAATAGTTTCTGAATAATCTCAAGGCGACCATAACACACCGCTCCCATCAAAGGGGTAAATCCACTACGACGTGTTGAGGTATTGACATCAAATCCTTCCTTGATTAATTTTTCAATCAAGAGTAGATTATTATAGGTGACGGCAACATCAAATACACTCACCCCTTCATTATCAGTATGGTGCAAATTGGCACCCTCCTCGATGAGAATATCGAATATCTCAGTGTCACAATGATAGCGAAGGGCGAAGCATAACACCGATTCACCATTTTCTTCACACTCATTAGGATTACCACCCTTTTTAAGATACTGTTTTATACCCAAATAATTATTCTCTTTTAAAAGCTTAATCCACTCTTCCATTGTTACTAATCCTAAAATGATATTCGATAGTATAACACGCTCTCTTCAACCGCCACTACGATACGGGCGTTAAATGTAAATAATGTTTTTCGATTAAATTCATTTCAAACACTGCCCAATGCATTCCCAACGAGGACGTTGGGAACGAGGAAAGAACGCTCCGATTCTAATTACATCTGCCATTTAATTTTCCTTGTATTTTGTTTTTTAGTTTAGAATAGTGATTTTAAGGATTCTATCATCGAGGGTGATGGTGTCGGCTTTGGAACTTCACGAAACGTATCTGATTCTCTGTCCACTTTTGAACTACCAATCTTTAATAGTTGACATTTTGATTCATCGACCAATAAATATCGCTCGTAATCTCATCCACACCGAAATCAGGATGAGTCATTGACCAGCATCGATGCTGCGTTTCGGTTAGTTGTTCCTCTTTTGTACATTCATTAAAATGAAACTTTCCACCATCAGTATCCAATTTCATTTTCATGGTACACATAAAATTTCCATATGGATGATATTCTTGTTCTCTTTTTGGTCGCTCGTATTCATAGATACGATTTTGCGTCATACACACAAATGTCGTTTCGGGTGCGATACGGAAATATTTTTTATCAGAGATAAATTTCGGTGTCAATTTCCTGTCCATACCTACGAAGATAGGGCTACCCTGTCCACCTTCTTCACTCCCACGATAAATCGTATCCGGTTCTTGAGTATTCGTATATCTTCTGTAATCTCCCAATAATTGAAATCTTGAATACTGGTCATCATTTTTTCTCTTCATAGTAAGTTCTAATCCCCCAAACCGATAACCACATCCCGCTTTGTCTTCTTCAGATGTCATATAGATAGGGAGATTGATCGTGTAATTGCCATCGGGAACACTCATGCTTCGTCTGGCAATAGAGGGTTTCATCGTTCCCGTTGTGTAGCCACTGGAGCCACAACCCTCTTTTAAATTGGTCGCGACGTAGGTGACCGTGTAGCGTGGGTCTTTTTGTCCCGTGAGGGTGTAGACGCTTTGGTCTTGGGCGAAGAGCGTTAGAAATGAAAGAATAAATAGGGTTAGAGTTTTCATGCGGCGATCCTTGGTTTGGAATGGGGATTATTGAGAATAATGATTTCATCTGTATCAGCAGAGAGATTTCCATACCCACCTCCGATATCGGCATGGGCACCTTTCATAGAGATTTCGACCATGTTGGTACTATTGCCCAGTGATTCGAGAGGGAAGTTGGAACGCATCTCATTGGCAGCATCAATTTGAACGATTTGTGAGGCAGAAGCATCACTGAGGTTGAGATTAAATCCAATGTTGGTACTGTTAGCAAATCCCAAAGAGGATACGGTATCGAACAGTCCGACAAACCCGATTTCCTCGTTCCCAACGTCCTCGTTGGGAATGCATACCTATGTTTAAAACCTCTTTTTGCTCACCATATTCGTTCAACATCTATAAGTCCCTCCTTACCTTCATAGTTTCGTGCACTACTGTAACGCCAATGTGTCGCTTCATCCACATAACCTCGTTTGAGTGGATTATTGTGGATGTAGTCAATTCGCTCACTCATCATCGCTTCGCTCTGTATGAGTTTGAATGCTGATCCCTCTTGCCATATCTGATAGGTTGTCTCAGTTTTATGAGCTTTTTTATAAAAAGCAAGTTGATCAAGAATGGTTTGGACACGGTTTGTTTGCAAGAGTTCCAGCAATGCTTTAGCTGTATAGCTTTTAAACTTTTTGATACTTTGAGAAATGTCATCGCTACTGGCTATCATATGCAGATGGTTTTCCAAAATAACATAGGCAAAGAGTTTAAAATTGTCGTATTTTTGTAAATGTCTGAAACTCTCCAAAATAATCTCAACACTTTCTATCCGAGTAAATAACGGTATCCAGTGCAGTACGGTACATGTAATAAAATGTGGGTGTGTTGGTTCATAGACTTTATAACGGCTTCTCCCCATTTTATGCGCTCTTCTCAACCCCTATATTAACAACCTTTCTGCTAAAATTACACTTATATTTATCTTAGGAATTTTAATGCTTCGTTTCGCCCCTAGCCCCACTGGAGATATGCACATTGGCAATCTTCGAGTCGCACTTTTCAACTATATTATGTCCCAAAAACGCTCTGAACCTCTTTTAATCCGTATCGAGGATACCGATAAAGAGCGTAATATCCCCGGTAAAGAGGATGAAATCATTGCGATCCTTGCCCTTTTTGGGATCACTCATGAAGAGCATCAGCTTCAAAGTAACAATCTCCGCTTTCACCGTGCAATGGCACTGCAACTTTTACACGACAAAAAGGCATTTAGTTGCTTTTGTACCCCTGAAACCCTTGAGGGCAAGAGGGAGAAGTCAAAAGAGAATAAAATAGCCTACCGTTATGATGATACGTGTGAGCACCTCACCGCCGATCAAGTAATCGATAATATGGCTCCCTTTACGATTCGTCTCAAAAAGCCATCTCACTCTCTCACGGTTGTCGATCTTATCAAAGGGGAGTCAACTTTTGCCCCTGAAGATATAGATAGCTTTATTATTATGCGTGCGGATAAATATCCGACCTATAATTTTGCCTGTGCCGTGGATGATATGCTCTCTGATGTCTCTCTTATTATCCGTGGAGAAGATCATCTTAGCAATACCCCAAAACAAATGGCGGTACAGCAAGCATTAGGATATGATCGCACGATTGAATACGCCCACTTACCCATTATTCTTAATAATGAAGGTAAGAAAATGTCCAAGCGCGATGATGCTTCCAGCGTCAAATGGCTTTTGGAAGAGGGATTCTTACCTGCGGCAATTATCAACTATCTCATTTTGATGGGGAATAAAACACCCCACGAAATCTTCACTCTCGAAGAGGCGATTAAATGGTTTGAACTCACCACAATCTCCAAATCCCCTGCCCATTTCGACATTGATAAGCTCAAATTTATCAACCGTGAACATCTAAGAGGACTTGATCCCAAAGAGCTCTCCCGTTACGTCGGATTTGCAGATGAGGATATAGGACGGCTTGCCAAAGTATTTTTAGATGAAGTAAGCACTCTCAAAGAGTTACGTTCTAAAATAAGCGCTATATTTGCCCCTAAAGTCGTCCCTGATGAATACAAAGAGGGATTTGAACTACTTCGTGATTTGACGATCAAGGCTCCCCATTTTGATGATTATGACTCGTATAAAACTTATTTAATGCAGCACTCGGGATTAAAAGGGAAGAATCTTTTTAAACCTCTTCGGATTCTTATCGGAGGGTCAGAACACGGACCTGAACTCAATGATCTTTATACTCATCTCAAAAATTATCTCAAAGAGGTAGTCAAATGATGGCAGGTATCGTATCGGGCTTGGGGGGCATCGTCCATTCGCTCCTCACGGCATATATATGGATCGTTATTATTGGGGCTCTTCTTTCGTGGGTTCGTCCTGATCCTTATAATCCCATAGTCCAAATCATCCATCGTCTTACAGAGCCTGCTTACGCCCTGATTCGACGGATGATGCCAACGGTTTTTAATGGACTTGATTTGGCTCCCATAATTTTGATCGTTTCACTCAATATCATCGATGTCATCTTGATTAATATAATCAATGCGATGGTGATTTCTTGAAGCGTTCACTCCTCCTTTGCCTAGCCCTCTTCTCATCTGCTTTTGCCAATGTAACATTGGATGAGATCAATATTCAGCCCCCATCACCTGAAAAAAACTTTCTCATTTGGCAATTTCTTCACCAAGACATTAACGCAACACAAGCAAATGATGCTTTTTACCAAATGGAGCGGGTCAATACCCGTTTTTTATTGGATTATGCCAAAAAAACCAATGAAACCGAGATCATCTATACCGCGCAATGTCTCCAAAAGCCAGCAACCGAACTTCTAACGATTGAAGCCGATGATTGTCTGTTTCTCGCCCTCACTCCCGTAAAGGCTCAAACGCTTCAAAATAGTGAACGTGAACAGCTTGCGACGAAACTCGGTAATAAATTTGGAAACGTTCAGTGGCTACGGACAATGAACCAAGAAAGTCATTTCACCCCTTTTAGTGAGACGACTCCTTCTCTCAAGCTTTTTTTAATCACTTCTCCCGCTTACCACCAAGAGCATTTTAATCATGTAATTGATACCGATACCCTTAAATCGCTCACAGCATCCAAAGGTTTCGGACAATTTGCCTATAGCGTTATTACGGATCCAAAAATGCCTCTAGCGCAACGCGCTTTGTCTGACGTAAGTGGTGGTTGTTTTGATTTTCAAACCCATTTTTATCTCGCCATCAATGCGCTTCACTATGGACGTAATGATAATGCTATTTTTCATTTGAAAGAAGCACAGAAGCTGGCAAATTCCAAAATGGATCAAGATCGAACCACTTTTTGGCTTTATCAACTTAAGCCTGAGCTAGCAACACTCAAATCACTCTCTCAAAGTCTTGATCTAAATATGTACGCATTGTGGGCGAAAGAGAAAATGGGGGTAGAAGCCGAAAACTATTTTACAACACTCCCCACACGTCAAAAAAGTAGTTTCAAAGGAGATGACCCTTTCGAATGGAATCAATTGCATGACGAAATTATGGCTTCCACAAAAGAGAATATTGTTGATCTTATCAATCGCTATGATGGTGAAGATTCCCTTGCTGTTCAGGCGTATATTATCGAACGCACCTATACCCCTTTTATCCATAACTTCACGATGCCTTACGATCAATATATGACAAATCTCTCCACAGACCAAAAAGCATTTTTGTATGCTCTGATGCGACAAGAGACACGAATGATACCGGGATTGATTTCTAGCTCATTTGCCCTTGGATTAATGCAGCTTATGCCTTTTAATGTTGATAGCATCTCGAAAGCTCTCCCCTTAAAAGTAACTTCCTACAACGATATGTTCAATCCTGCTTACAATATCCCTTACGCCATTGAACACATGAAACATATTGATAGAACCCTTTTTAATCCTGTCCTAAAAGCTTATGCTTATAATGGCGGTTTGGGCTCTACAAAACGGTTAATCATCAATACAGGACAGTTTTTGCAAGGGGAGCATGAGCCATTTATGAGTATGGAGCTTATGTCAAATACAGAAAACCGTGAATATGGCAAGCGAGTTCTTGCCAATTATGTTATCTATAAAAAAATATTAGGGGAGGAAGTAACGATTACTTCCCTTTTGGATAGCTTAGTGCAACCGAGCCTGTCTGATTGCTTTCGAGAACCAGTGTTAAATTCCCCTCTTGCACAGAATCGAAGCGAATAAAATAGTATTTATTCCAATTGTTTTGAACGGGTATAAGCGCCCGTTTAGGATCCGATTCTTTTAGTTCTTCGATTGATGTAGCTTTTTTTCCATTGAGTGTTAGGCTATATCCAAATGTCTCAATATCCCATTTTTTAACATTACGAAGCCCTTTACTAAAATAAAACGCCCCAATGAAATACTCCCCATCGGTATACGTTTGGGGATAAACAGGATTAAGATAAATGGCAGAGACAAGTGCTTTGGTTTCCAACGATTCTAAAATAGCTCCTGTTCGCAGCTGTTCTACTGAACGTTCATGAGCCTCATCCATCTTGAACATATCAAATGCCCCTTTCTGTGCACAACCGCTAAAGCCAACAATCGTACATAAAGCTATGATTGAAAATCTCATATCACTCCTTTTGGGTATTCTAATGCGCTATCTTAACAAAAGTTCCGTGAATAGTAACTAATAGAAGGCTCAGAAGCAATCTAATAAGCAACGTCAAATCTCACAAAGCGTAAAAGTGTTATAATAAATTTTCTATTTTATCAGAGGTTGTGTTTTTTGAAAAAACGTTTAGCAGTTGCGTTTACCGGTCCCTCCAATAGCGGTAAGACAACATTAATTTTAAAAGTTGCACGTAAGCTCATCCATGAGCACCATTTAGAAGTGGCGATTATCAAAAATGATCCCAAAGATAAAGCGCAGTTTGATGTAGCGGGGAAAGATAGCTATAAATTTAGTGATACAGGTGCCGAGGTGGTTGTCACCTCTCCTACTCGTACCACGTTCTTCTCCCAACGTCAAAAAGAGCTCGATGAAATTGTGCAATTATTTGGAGAGTTTGACGTACTGCTAGTCGAAGGGCTTAAGAATCTCCCCCTTCCCCGTATCAGTATTTTTAGAAACACTATAGATACTGATTATTTTCCCTATATGAATGCGCTCGCCATTGACGAAACGATTAGTATCGGCGATTATGATTTACCCGATACTATTGATATACTCGATCTTAACGATGCCGATACTGTTATCGACTGGATATTTAACAACGCAAAGGTACTCCCATGAAAGAAATTTTAGAAGCAATTGAACGCAGTGCAATCCGTATTAAACGGGCTATTGATGTCAAAGACATTGGTTATTCACAAGAGCAAAATAGTTCTGGAGAAACTCAACTTCAGCTGGATATTCAAAGTGATATGATTATTGAAGAAGAGTTAAGTCATGTCGAGGGGGTTCATACCATCGCTAGTGAAGAGAAAGAATTTCCTATGGTTCTTAATGAAAAAGGGCACTATTTTATTGCCTTTGATCCTCTTGATGGTTCATCCCTTGTCGATGTTAACCTTAGTGTCGGTTCTATCTTCGGTATCTATGAAGGTGAGTTTATCGGTAGCAAAATGATTGCAGCTTGTTATGTTGTCTATGGTCCTCGGGTTGAGCTTGTCTTCGCTCACGAAGGAAAAGTGAAACTCTATCTCCTCCAAGAGGGTGAATTTGAATACGTAAAAGAGATTCATTTGAATGAAAAAGGGAAGATCAATGCACCCGGAGGGACACAACAATTCTGGGCACCTTATCATAAAGAGATGGTTGATTCCTTCTTTGCTCAAGGATACCGTTTACGTTATTCGGGCGGTATGGTTCCAGATTTACACCAAATTCTCCTCAAAGGGGGCGGATTGTTTAGTTATCCCGGTGCGACCGATAAACCTGAGGGAAAATTGCGTCAACTGTTTGAAGTATTCCCTTTTGCCTTTATTTTTGAAAAAGCAGGCGGATCAGCCATCGATGGGAAAAATAGAGCATTAGAGTGTATCACCCGACATGTTCATGATACGTCTCCCTGCTTTTTTGGTTCCAAATACGAGATATCGGTAGTCGAAGACGTTTATGCACGAAACTAATGATGTTTACGAAGCGAAACTCGATGAAGCAAAACAAGCATTGAATGAGTGTCAAACATCCAAAGGAGTTGACAGCTGTTTAAAATGCTCCGAACTTTTCGGATGCCCTGTCCGAACGCATTATGTTCGTACGGTATATGAGAGTATGTCCAAGGGTGAAACGGGCGGATTCGACTTTTAAAGAATAGAATAAAATTGAAAGCATGGAATATTTTATGAACAAAAATTACATTACAACCCCTATCTATTACGTCAATGGTGAAGCCCATATCGGTCATGCCTATACGACTTTTATTGCCGATACTCTTGCGCGTCATTCGCGTCTTTTAGGAAATGAAACCTATTTTTTAACAGGGACGGATGAACACGGTCAAAAGATCGAAGAAGCCGCTAAAAAACTGGAGAAACCGACACAGCAATTCGCCGATGAAATCAGTGCCACCTTTAAAAACCTTTGGGATGAGTTTGATATTAGTTACGATCAATTTATCCGTACAACCGATGTCGATCACAAAAAAGGGGTTCAAGCCGCCTTTTTAAAAATGGTCGAAAAAGGGGATATTTATAAAGATTTTTATGAGGGGAACTACTGTGTAAGCTGTGAAACGTTCTTCCCTGAGTCTCAACTTATGGAGGGGGGATGTTGCCCTGATTGTGGACGTGCTACGAGTATTGTAAAAGAAGAGAGCTATTTCTTTCGCCTCTCAAAATACGAAAAACCATTGATGGAATATTACGAAGTACATACCGACTTTATCCTACCAAAATCACGCCGCAATGAAGTAATCAGTTTTGTAAGAGGTGGGCTTCACGACCTCTCTGTCACCCGTACCAGTTTTAACTGGGGGGTTCATTTACCCGAATCGCTCAACGATCCTAAGCACGTAATGTACGTATGGCTTGATGCTCTTATGAACTACGTCACCGCATTGGGATACGGCAATGATGAGGCGCTTATGGATTTTTGGCCTGCTACAACTCAACTCGTCGGTAAAGATATTCTACGATTTCACGCTATCTACTGGCCCGCATTTTTGATGAGTTTGGATTTACCCCTTCCCAAACATATCGGCGCACATGGCTGGTGGACACGCGATGGGGAAAAAATGTCAAAATCCAAAGGAAACGTTGTTGATCCAAGAGAAGTTGCCAAACATTATGGCGTTGAAAATTTCCGTTATTTTATGATGCGTGAAGTGCCGTTTGGACAAGATGGCGATTTTTCTCAACGTGCTCTTATTGATCGTATGAACTCCGATTTGAGCAACGATTTGGGGAATCTTCTCAATCGTGTTATTGGTATGTCTGAAAAATATTCCAATTTTGCCATTGACAGCGTTGACGTTCTGAAGTATCACTCCAAAGAGATCAAGGATGCACACGTTATCATAGATACCCTCCCTGAACTCTTTAATGATTTGCAACTGCACCGTTATCTCGAAGAGCTTTGGAAAATTTTTACTATCGGGAATAAAGCCATCGAAGAACATGCTCCATGGGTCAAGATCAAAGAGGGGCGTACCGATGAAGCCCTTGCAACCGTTGCATTAGTCGCTAACCTCCTTGCCAAAGCATCTATCGTTCTTCATTCTATTATGCCTCATACGACCGCTACTGTTGCTGATGCCCTTGGGTTTGAAATCACGACGGCTAGCTATACCGAGTTGATTCTTAATCAAGGATTGCTCAAAGCCTTTACCATCAAAAAAATTCCCCCTCTCTTCCCTCGCGTCGAAGAGCCATTAATGGAAGAAGCCCCAAAAGCAATGATTGAGTCAGCGCCCGTCATTGTTGCTACCCCTAAAATGGAGGATAAAAAAGAGTCTACCGTACCGCTAGAGGGACTTATTACAATCGATCAGTTTTTTCAAACCTCTCTCAAAATAGGAACCGTTCTCCAAGCCCAAGAGGTACCGAAAAGTTCCAAGCTTCTCAAGCTTCATGTCGATTTAGGGGAAGACTCACCCCGTCAAATCGTTGCAGGAATCCGTGAATATTACAGTGCCGAGTCACTCGTAGGGACACAAGTGTGTGTTGTTGCGAACCTCAAACCTGCCAAACTGATGGGGATGCTCTCCGAGGGGATGTTACTTGCAGCGAAAGATGCTGATGGACTTTGTCTTATCCGTCCTGAAAAACCACGAAGTGTTGGAAGCAGTATTGGATGAGACTTGAAAATATCCTCGCACTGACAAAAGGGACGCTCTACAGTGACCCTAGTGTTAATTTTTTTGAAACCATCGCCTTTGATGTTACAAAAGTAAAGCGTGGATCTATTTTTATTGCCCATAATCCCAGCGATATTCCCGAGGCATTAAGCAGTGGTGCGTATGGAATACTGTTCGACAAGCCAACGCAAATAGCCGATAGTGAAGTAGCATGGATAAAAGTGAACAATATCGACGAAGCGCTCAAGCGACTCCTCCGTTTTTATTTACTTGAAAAAGAGCTTCAAGTCTATGCGTGTGATCCAATCACCGTCTATCTTGCCAGTGCTATTTCTACTCCTAAAAACGTATGCGCCATTGAGGGGAATGTAGCTCAGGTATGGGAGAAACTTGCCTCTTTAGAGAAAAGTTCAATCGTCCTTTTTTCTCCTCTTTTAACGGATTCAGAGATATTTATTGATACGAAGCCCATGATTAAATCAAATGCGAGTACGATAACGGTTGTTGAACACACCCTTTTTGAAACCTCTTTTGTTTACAATGATATTTTTTATGAGCGTCAAATGCTTTCTCCCTTTTTCATCCCTTATTTGGAAGAGCTTCTCTTTTTTTATATGACGATGAAAATAGAATTTCAGATAAAAAACTTTGCTAAAATAGGACATTTTATCCCTACTTTTACCAATGATAAACTTGAAACTAAAGAATTTGGAAGTAGTGATCACGTAGTTATCTTTGAGCCTCTTCTGGAACTCATAGATGCGGAGATTGATTTTTTAGAAGAACGTGCGTCGTGGTCAAAAACACTTTATATTTTACCAAAGGTATTAAAAACACCCCGAACAATGGGAATTAAAAATATTCTTTTTTATGAAAATACTGAAAAGATAGTAACACTTTTACAAAATAACTCATTTCATTTTGCCCTTGTTGCAGGAGCAGACAAAATGATTTTAAATCCTCCACGCCCAAGAATACAACAGTTGGAAATGGAGTTTTAACCAAAACGATTACATCAAAAACAAGAACGCATAAATACTACATCCCATAATCGAAGTCAGTGTCAGTGCTGCAAAAATCCATTTTCCCATACGACGATGTTTCTCCATACCACCTATTCCTTCTGATAAATAGGTTCGATACGATGATATAATCAGAAATATCCATCCACCCACGGCTAATAAAGCAATAAAAATATGCACAGACAAGAATACTAGCAAGAAATCATATGAGATTGGGGACATCTTAACGTATTCAACAAAGCCACCCTCAACACGAACACCCACTTCAAATAAAATCACCATCAGTACCGTTAACCCTAAGACAGCAATTTGTGAACGATAATGGAGCGTTATGTTACCTACGACCGCTTGACGAATAGAAAAAGCCAATAGAAAGGGGAGTATCGCAAAATATAGCGTTACAACATCCATATAAAAAGCCGCACGGGTCCCTAAAAAACCTGGTTCAAAAAACATTTACATCCTTTAGAATTAATAATGGCATTGTAGAGGAAAATTACCAATATCCAAGTAAAAAGACTCAAGCGGTTATGCTATAATTTCGAAAATCTTTACCCAAAGGATCCGCACGTGCTAAGTGATCGCGTAAATACCCTATCAGAATCCATTACCATAGCTATCTCGACCTTGGCGCAAGAACTCAAAGCGTCGGGAAAAGATATTATCAGTTTTTCAGCAGGTGAACCTGATTTCGATACACCACAAGTGATAAAAGATGCCGCTATCAAAGCTATCAATGACGGTTTTACTAAATACACAGCCGTAGATGGTATCCCTGCGCTTAAAACCGCTATTGCCCTAAAACTAAAGCGTGACAATGGTTTGGAGTATAAAGCCAATCAGATCATTGCAAGTAATGGAGCAAAACACTCGTTATATAACCTTTTTGCTTCCACCATTCAAACAGGCGATGAAGTGATTATCCCCGCACCGTATTGGGTTACTTACCCTGAATTGGTTCAATACTGCGGCGGTACAGTCGTTGAAATTATGACTGATGATGTCAGTGGATTTAAAATCACACCGGAGCAGCTCAAAAGTGCTTTAACACCGAATACCAAAATGCTTATCCTCACTTCACCTTCTAATCCGACGGGCGCAGTTTATACACGTGATGAGCTAGTAGCTTTAGGAAAAGTTCTCGAAGGAACCAAAGTTCTTGTAGCAAGTGATGAGATGTACGAAAAGCTTATTTATGACGGTGAATTTGTATCTACCGCATCGGTTAGTCCTGATATGTTTGAGCGTACAATCACTATCAATGGATTGAGTAAATCAGTTGCGATGACAGGATGGCGTTTCGGGTATATGGCAGCAGCTAATACCGAGATCATCCAAGCAACCAAAAAATTGCAAAGCCAAAGCACTTCGAACATCAATAGCATTACCCAAAAAGCAGCTATCGTAGGATTAAACGGAGATGCGGATGCGGATATTGAATCAATGCGTCAAGCGTTTAAAACGCGTCGTGATGAAGCTGTGAAACTGATAAATGAGATTGATGGTCTTTCGGTTCTTTCACCTGCAGGTGCTTTTTATCTTTTTGTTAATATCAAAGCAATCACTAATGATTCTATGACATTTTGTAAAGAGTTACTCGAAGAACAAGGCATTGCTGTTATTCCAGGAATCGGATTCGGATCAGACGGATATTTTAGATTTAGTTTTGCAACCGATATGGAAAGTATTGGAGAGGGTATTAAGCGTATCGCAACATTTGTAGCAACAAAAAAGTAGTGGTATAATCGTCATACCGTATCATGTACGGTATGATAACTTACTGGATAGAGCGTAACGCTTCAATCACTTCATCAATATTTCCCAATGGTAAATGCACTTTCCATTCTGGATTTTTAGCGTCACCACTCAACGATATACCAATGCTCGCAACGCTGTCACTACCCTCACCGTAAGGTGCTTCAATCTTACTGACGGCAACAACCCCTTTTTTAGTTCCTTTCAAAGGTATCTCTTTGATGATAGCTGCAGTTGAACTCATAATAAACTCCTGATAAATATAGATAAATTAGAGTTTATCTGATTTAGACTAAAGTAAACTTAAAAAAGTGTTATTGTGCCGAACTTTGTGTTTGAGAATCATTCCTATAAATAAAAGCATACATTTTGCGGTAGTAACGTTCATTTCGAGTACGATCTATCGCACTAAAATGATGATAACGTCCTAGTGTTTCCCACGAATAACCAAAACTTTTCACTAAATTGGTCATAATTTTATTAGCATGCTCTCGTTCATTGGCATCAATAAAATAATCTTGTAAAATAGGATTGGGATGATATTTATAATTAATCTGATAGGGACCAAGATCGAGATTAACAATCCCGCCATTAATAAGTGCTTGCGCTTGTGCACTGCACTCTTCTGCTGAGTTGCATCGAATAATATGATTCGTTACTGCAAACCCCGCTCCTTGAGCACGAGCGGCATCGTCATCCGTATTAATTCGTATAACATTGGGATTACAGCTTCCATCCCTCTCTTTTAAACATTCACAATGCTTTATCGCATCCAAAACAATATCAGGCATACGTACACCAGATGTATCACTATCAGCAGCTATTACATGTGCAGCAGCGATAATTAAGGCACCTAATTTTTTCATACGTCTCCTTTATCTTATATTTGTACTATTTTAGCCAGTTTTGCTTGAAGCTTCAGCCATAATTTATGTTCCATAAGAGGGAAACCGCTATAAACTCCCCCTTTATTGATACTTTTTGTAACACCAGAACGGGCGGCTAGTGTTGTAAATGGGGCAACACTTAGGTGCCCTGCTGTGGCACTTTGCCCACCCATCACAACATTACGCCCCAGCGTCGTAGATCCAGCAAGACCCGATTGAGAGACCATAATACAATGTTCACCTACAATACAGTTATGACCTATTTGGATGAGATTATCAATTTTAGAACCTCTCTTTATCTGTGTCGAACCAAAGACGGCACAATCAATAGCTGTGTTTGCACCGATTTCAACATCATCTTCAATGACAACATTACCATTTTGATAAAACTTAACGTGTTCACCAATCTTAGTATGCGCATATCCGAAGCCATCACTTCCGATTACACTTCCTGCATGGATAATGACATTACTTCCTATGATGCAGTCACGATAGACAGTTACATTAGGATAAAGGGTAACATTATCGCCAATCTCGACGTTCGTTCCAATATAAACACCGCTCATAATGGTACAACCTGATCCAAGCTGTGCCCCATTTTCAATATGTGCGGTAGGATAAATGGTAGAATTTTTCCCTATAAGTGGAGAAATATTGCTATCTTGTATTGGCTTTGCAAAGAACTTAGAAAGACGAGCCACCATTAAATAGGGCTCGTCACTGAGAAAGGCAACACAGTCTTTTGGAAGTAAATGGGCTTTTGATGAAGGAAGGATAACAGCAGTTGCTTGTGTACTTGCCAAATCTTTTTCATATTTGGAATCGGAAAGAAAAGAAATTTCTCCCGCACTAGCATCCTTAAGTGTATTAATACCACTAATTTGCACGGAGCTACTATTCTCTAAATCAAATTCTAACTTCTGTGCGATTTCACTTAAAGTCATCTAGCGCTCCAATGCGACAGAACCGCTTCGAACGATCTCTTTTGGATGAAACCGCTTAATTGCATCCAGAAAATGACCTACTCTCATAGGTTCATCCGCAACCATTACGATCATGGTGTCACCGCTGACATTGACTATTTTTCCATTGTAAGCATGTGCTAATGCTTCAATATCACTTAATGATTCGCTAAGAGGGATTTTAACCATAGCCATCTCTTTTTCGACCAAATCTGCATGTTCATAAACTCTCAAAACAGGTATAAGTTTATGCAGTTGCTTAATAATCTGCTCAACCACTTTGATAGAACCAGCGGTAACAATCGTAATCCGTGAATATTTTGATTCTGGAATCGGTGCAACAGTAAGAGACTCAATATTGTACCCACGACCTGAGAAAAGACCAACGATACGTGAAAGGGCACTTGCCTCGTTTAAAACGATAACGGAAATAACGCGTCGTGCTTGCTCCATTATTTATCCTTGTATTCTAACATCATATTAAAGAGCGATCCACCTGCAGGAACCATCGGTAAAACATTTTCAAAACGGGCTACGACAACATCAATAATTGCTACCACATTTTTTTCTACCGCATCTTTGAGGGCTGCATCAAACTCTTCTTTCGTTGTAACACGGTATCCAATACCACCGAAACTCTCTGCTAGTTTCACAAAATCAGGTTGGATAGAAAGATCTGTTTCGGAATGGCGTTTGTCATAAAACATGGTTTGCCATTGACGTACCATCCCCAAAAAGTTATTATTCAAGATGACATTAATAACAGGAAGCTTATATTCCACAGCCGTCATCAACTCTTGAATATTCATCAAAATTGAACCATCCCCCGTGATATTGACACTCACGCGATCCATATCCGCACGCTTGCTTCCAATGGCTGCTGGAAAACCATAGCCCATTGTTCCCAATCCACCTGAACTGCTCCATTGTCTCGGACGGCTAAAGGGATAAAATTGCGCTGTCCACATTTGATGCTGTCCTACATCCGTAGAGATATTGGCATCATCACCCAGTAGCTCACCAATGCGTTGAACAACCCATTGTGGCTTAAGGCGATCACCCTCCTCTTTGTAGCTCAAAGGATGCAATTTATTGAAATTGGCAATGGTATTAAGCCATGGTTTATGACGTAATGGATCCACTTGCTCTGTTGCCAAAGAGATCATTGATTCAAGTACGTTTTTAATATCACCAACTATCGGAAAATGTGCATTGACCAATTTAGAAATACTAGCGGGATCAATATCGACATGAATAATTTGGGCATTTTTCGCAAACTCTGAGAGCTTACCTGTAACACGATCATCAAAACGGGCTCCCAAGGCAATAACCATATCGGTCTCAGACATTGCCATATTCGCCGCATACGATCCGTGCATCCCCAACATTGAGATCAATAACGGATCAGCATGATGAAGTGTTCCCCGTGCCATAAAGGTCTCAACTGCTGGGATTTGTGCCATTGTTGAAAATTTTCGTACAAGATCAGATGCCCCCGAACTAACAACACCACCACCCAGATATAAAAGGGGACGTTTAGCCTGAGCTATCGCCTCAATGGCTTTTTTGATCTGGCGCATATTCCCTTTGACGTTAGGCTTATAGGTCTCAATATCTACCTCTTTGGAATAATCAAATGTTGCTATTTGAGCCGTAACATCTTTGGGAATATCCACATGTACAGGACCCGGACGACCTGTACGTGCTAGATAAAATGCTTCTTTTAAAATACGGGGAAGATCCCGTGCATGAGTAACAAGATAGTTGTGTTTGGTACACGGTCGACTTATCCCTACGGCATCAACCTCTTGAAACGCATCCGTACCAATAAGCGACATAGGTACTTGCCCACTGATGACCACAAGGGGAATAGAATCCATATAAGCATCAGCAATACCCGTAATTGCATTCGTAAAGCCAGGTCCTGAGGTAATCATCGCAACCCCGACCTTGCCAGACGTTTTTGCGTATCCTTCAGCGGCGTGAACCGCTGCTTGCTCGTGACGTGTCAAAATATGTTGAAACGCATTCTGTTTGTAAATTTCATCATAGACGTTCATGATCGCACCGCCTGGGTAACCGAATACTACTTCTACCTCTTCGGCTGCAAGTGCTTCAATAACCATTTGTGCACCGCTGATTTGCATGTTGTCTCCCTCTCACTAAAATAGTGTTTATTTAGCGTTAAAATTGCCCGTATTATAGAAAAACTTAACTATAAATTACGTTAAATACTAAATGTAGCCTTCAGAATAATAATTCAGCGCTACCCCTTCTCGTAATCCATCATCAATCACGAGTGCATTCTCATTATTTAATACCTCAAATATCATTTCTACAATATGGATACCTGTTGAAATCAACGATTCTCTTCCCGCACCTACGTACTTAGCGCGAGTTTTTTCATCCATCTCCATCAACTCATTATGGATGATAGAGCAGTCAGATCTTTTTAAAAAAGTACCATTAATTTTTGAAGCATCATACGAAACGTAATTCATACCCATTTGATATGCCACCATCGTAGTAGGTGTTCCTGCTGTCATGACCAATGTTTTAGGTGGTGTTAGCAATGCTAGTTCTTCAATATAATGGGCAATCATTTCGTGATAAAACTTCAATTCAGATTCCAAAATATCTGTAATATATGATTTTTCGCTCAATGTCACAATCCCCAACGGAAAACTTTTTACCTGAGTTTGACTGCCAGAGACGACAATAATCTCCGTAGAGCCACCACCAATATCGACAAGAATAAAATCATCTGACGGAATATTTAATGAATCAAGACGATTTACAACCGCTTCGAGAGTTAATTTAGCCTCTTTTTCTCCATCGATTACCTGAAAAGTAATTCCTGTCCTATTCTGAATTTTTTGAAGAATATCTTTTGAATTATGAGCCATACGCATGGCCGCCGTTGTAATGGCAACCACTTCATGCGATCTAAAGTCCAAAATGCTCTTTGCCTCATCAATAGCACTAATAATGCGCTCTAATGCCAAAGCATTTATCTCACTATTTTTACTTAATCCCTCTGCCGTACGAACAATCTTTTCAAAACTTTTACCCCAATTTTTCCCGTCATACTCAATAAAACGGATTGTATTGGAGCCTAAATCAATGGCAATCATAGTATTTTGACCGTTATATCATTGACGATCAAAGAAGGATTCCATGCTTCCAACGACCCCTCCTTTAACTCAGATAATTCCATCGTTGTTGTGTATTTTTTTGAAAAAAGTGAAAAAAAGTAAAGAATATAATCATCATTTCCAAAGAATTTAATATAATTTTTTATTCCGTTTTCCAATTCATCTTGGGCGGCATTAGCACGAAATTTTTGCTCTAACTGTACACTGTAACATTGGGCAAAAACAGCCCCAATCGCTGAATATTTGGCTGTAATCGATAAATAATATTGAAAATATTTTTCCAACTCTTCGCTTGAGCCTTTTGCTGCATATCGTAGGGCAACATCCAATAGCTCATTCCATTGGTTTTCAAGCTCTTGTGCTTCAGGTGTTTCATACAGCAATGGATACGAACTCAAATACGAAAAGGCGTTTAACATATTATTAGAATTGACTGAATCCAAAAAGAGGTGCTTCACTTTAATAGTATCCAACATCTCCCTCGATTCAGCCGTATAATCAGGAAAATGAATCAGTATTTCACATGCCTTTTTTGCAATAGAAAGATCTCCCCCTTGATATGCCTTCAACGCTTGTATATACAACTTATCCGAATATTCTATGACAGCGGTATATTCTGAAAACTCTTTTAAGAAAGAGTGGTTTCGAGTTAGTTCAAAGAATTTGACAAAATCACGTGCTGCAATTACTTTTTTAAAATATTCATACAAACGTTTTTCAGCAAAAAGCTGCTGAATCAGAAAAGTTTTTTCCGATATGCCCCGATAGGCAGCCAATACTGTTCGAGCTTTTTCCTCACCATTCGCTTCCAAAATAAGCTGTTGAGCTTTAGCAAAAAGTTTCTTCCAACGAGCTTCCATTTTTCGATAAGGTTCTGACTCTTTAAAACTTGCGTATTGTTTTGCCATCGAATACGCCAAAGGGAAACGCCCCTCTTTTATGTACGTTTGAAATTGGGCGTATTTATCATAATCACGAATCATTTGAACAATAAACGCATTCTTTTGAGGAATTCCCAAGAAAGCATTCAAAAGTTCTTTCCCTTTCTCTTTCTCCCCTTTTTCTAAATACAGCTTAACCTTCACTAAGGTGTCTTCCCATATTTTTTCAACCAAATCATACATTTTTGAATACTGCAATATGGGATTTTCTTCAAAAATAGCGTAAAAATCTTTGTACTGTCGACTGCGTAAAAGAGCCATATAGGCTTCTTGATCCCCTAAAAGAGAGTAAAAACGGACATTACCTTGAGCTGTTCCTACTACAAGTCGAGAACCATCCTCAACAAATTCAAGCGAAGTAATCTCTTCACTTTCTTTAATGTAGCGCTGTTTCACCAACTCCATCATTTGCATATCGTAAAGACCAATATACCCTAATTTAGTACCTACAAATACAAATCGTTTATCCGTACTGATACACATTGCAGTAATATCATCATTCATTTTTCCAGGACGCTTGAGAATCTTCCCACTTCTCATATCCCATATAATAAGGCTTCCTTCTTTATCAGCAGAAAGTAATCGAGCTTCAGGGAGAAAGAGTATCTTGACAATCACACTATTATGCCCTCTAAGCTTAAGCGGCTGCTTCATGGTTGCAAGATTAAGAAGATTAATACTACGATCAAAACTTCCCGTTGCTACCCATTGCCCCTTTTCATTAAAAGTAACCGAAGTGACAAAGTCAGCATGAGGAGGCATAGTAAAAGCCAAACGAGCGGTTTTAATCACCCATACAAAAACTTTTCCATCCTGTCCACACGTAACGCAGTAACGGCTATTGGGATCAATGGCAACACTTTCTACCTCCCCTTGATGCCGTCCGATCTTATATAGAAGCTCTTTTTTGGCAACACTAAACAAAGCCGCCTTATTACTTTTAGGGATAATAGAAATAGTGAAATCACCTTTAAAGGCAATATCAGTCACAGAGCCAGAGATACGCTCATGTGTAATATTACTTTTAAATCCGCCTAAAACCTTATAATCATCCATTGAAATAATACGCACGGTGGTGTTAGCATCAATAATAGCAAGTTCCCCATTTTCAAGTATTTTTAAATGAACAATCGGAACTTTAATATTAAGCGATTTTACAATTTCCATACGTAGCCCTTAATCCTCTTCACTGCTTAAATAGTGGTACTCATTCAATAGTGAACGAATCTTGGCTTGATGTTCTTCACCTTTTGTTTCTAAATGGATACGGACATTAGCATCTCCATACGCCAGTGAGGTTGAGGTGCGATCGTATTCGATATGAACGATATTAGCGTTGAGCTCTTGCAACATGCTAGTAAGCTGCATCAGTGCACCTGGTTTATCAATAAGAGTAACGGTAAGTTTCATCTTACGCCCAGACTTAATAAGCCCTTTTTCGATAATGATGGACAATAATGTTACATCCATATTGCCACCACTAAGAACAACGCCTACTTTTTTTCCCTTAAGGTAAGAAAGCTTATTGTGAAGAAGTGCGGCAACACCTACTGCCCCTGCTCCTTCAACAACAAGTTTTTGACGTTCAAGTAAAAACAAAACAGCATTGGCAATTTCTTCTTCATCCACCCCAATAAAGTTATCAACACACTCTAAAATATGTGCAAGGGTTAAAGGGGAAGTATCACGTACTGCAATTCCATCAGCAATGGTTCGAACGCTAAGTGTATCAATCGCTGTTTTAGCCTCAAAAGAGTTTTTCATCGCTGGAGCACCCAATGCACTCACCCCAATTACTTCAATATGGGGAGAAATTTGCTTGATAGCCGATGCGATCCCCGATATAAGACCTCCTCCACCTACTGGAACGATAATAGCATCCAAATCACTCATCGCGTCTAGCATTTCAAGAGCTATCGTCCCTTGTCCCGCCATTACTGCTTCATCAGCAAATGGATGAACAAACACCATCCCCTCTTGTTTGCCATAATCACTAGCATATGCGTAAGCTTCATCATAATTACTACCCGATAGAATAACCTCCGCACCGTAATAGCGAACTCCATTGATTTTGGTTAGAGGCGTCGATTCAGGCATAACGATCAAGGCATTGATACCGAACATTTGTGCTGCCATAGCAACACCTTGTGCGTGATTCCCCGCACTTGCCGCTATAACTCCGCATGCACGTTCATCTTCACTAAGAGTCGCAATTTTATTATAGGCACCACGTATTTTAAAGGCACCCGTTACTTGCAAATTTTCTTTTTTAAGATAAATTTCACAACCGCACTCTTCACTTAATCGTGGAGCGTATGAAAACGGAGTTTCATCGACTACCCCTTTTATACGTTCACGTGCGCGCTGTATCGTCTCTAAATCGATCAATTATTTCCTTTAACTGTAAATACGTCGATGCTCGACCATACTACAATGATTTTGAACTACCCTCATACCAGCTAATAGCGCACGCTCTGCTGCCTCGTTATTAACTATCCCTTTTTGCGCCCAAAAAACTTTCACATCACCACGCTTAATACACGTATCAGCGATTGCATTAAGGGCATCAGGCTTTCGAAATATATTGACCATATCGACAGGAAAAGGGATTTCTTCAAGGGAACGATACACTTTTTGACCTAAAATTGTCTCTTCTTTGGGATACACGGGAAAAATTGTGTATCCAGCATTGTGAAGATACTCAGCTACGCGGTAACTATCTTTGGTCGGATCTGGTGATAAGCCCAAAACAGCAATTGTTTTCACATCTTTTAAAATTGATCGTATTTCATCATTATTGGCATTGACAGTAGGAAATTCACATTCCATAACACACTCCTGATTAATTATAAGTAGTGGGTCATTATAGCAAGTTTTTCTATAATAAAAAACAGTATTCCGTCCAAAGACTATCTACCAATATCGTACTCTACCAACATCAACATGAACAAAATTTGATTCAGGATAGTATCCCACACCGCCTTGCTTAAGGTTCATCGCCAGCGTATGGAGATCCGAAAGATTACGTCCAGGGAGATTAATATCAATTGCCTTTCCCTCCATGTGAAGACTTTTTTTGGCAACTCCTGATGAATGACCATGAAGGGTTCCATTCGTTTCTGGGGATCGGTAGCCTGAAATGACATTAAAAGGCTTATTGCTATCAAGACTCGTGCGAAGTGAATAGAGAAGATCAAAAAGTTCGACATTCATCTGTGTTGACGTGCCTGTTCTGTAATCCCTGAGAAAATGATTCATTTCCGTCAGCGCTTCAGGAATATAAGAACCATCTGCCCAAAAAGTCATATTGATATTTTCATTTGTATGAATATTGTAAAGAGAAAGTGATTTTTTATAGGGGAGATCTGTCTTGCCTAGTATAATACTAGGAAAAAATGAAACTGCCGAGACCATTCCAGCAATTTTCAAAAAACTCCTCCGATTTATCAGATTATCACTATCCATTTATTTCCCTCATTTTTTCAGATTCGATCAGATTTTTGTGATTTTACCATATTTTATTAAACGATAAATATCGCCCACCATTTCATTATGATGCGCACTCACCAACCCAAAATTTTTGCCAAATCTCTGTCGTAGCCATATACATCATCACGAAAGTTACCTATTCCCTGATCATCTACCCAAGCTGTCCAATAATGAATCCGTACTTTTACAGGTCGAGAAAGATAAATATCCTGATTGTAGCCTCTCTCAACAAGAGTAGAAATATTACTATCCATCTTTATATTTCCATCATTTTTCAATAGATAGTGCGCAAATTTCAGAGGTTCTTGAATACGGATACATCCAGAGCTAAAGGCTCTGATATTTTTTTCAAAAAGATGTTTGCTTGGGGTGTCATGAATATAAATATCAGCTGAATTAGGAAAAACAAATTTGAGATGTCCCAGTGCATTTTTTGCCCCTTTGTCCTGCCTTAGACGATACGGAAATAAATCTGCATTGACCTCTTTCCAGTTGATCGAATAGGGACTAATCTCGTCTCTATTCGTAGAATCATTTTGCTTAAAAATTCTGATTCTTTCATCTTTTAAATAATTAATATTTTTGCGCACTTTTGGAATAATATCTTCTCTTAGAATTGTAATGGGTACATTCCAATAAGGATTAACGACAATATATTTCATATTGGCATTAAAAATTGGAGTATGTCGCTTATCCTTGCCAACGATGGCTTTCATCGTCAATACTGTTTTATTATCCTTAATTGCAGTGAGCGAAAAATCGGGTATATTCACCATAATATACGAACTCTCATTCTCTTCGGGCATCCATCGCCACCGTTCCATATTTAAACGAATCGTAGCAATTTGTCCTTCCAATCCACTATTTGGCTTTGTAAGAGTATCAAAAATCGTAAAGGAAGCATTCATCTCTTCCACTCCCATTTGCATTTGCATTTGCATTTTAGAATACTCTATCATCAATTTTTTTAACGCTTTATATGCTGGATGAGAGGGGAGTAGTTGTTCGAGAGAAGCTTTAATATTTTTATCCCTTAAAGCATTTTCGAGACGAAGAGACATATTAATCATTTTTTTCTTGGGGATAAACCATTTTTCAATGACTGTTTCCCGAGGTAACAAACCATAATAAAAATGTTTTCCTAGCATCAAATAAGCATCCGTAAGCAAAATATCAAGTTGCGCCCAGGTAACAGGATTGCGCTTGTCATAAGAGTCTATTTTGACTGAGTCCATAAGGCTAAGAATACTTTTGAGATTATAAACTGGATTGTAAATATCAAAACCATCTCCAGAAGAATCTGCAATAGCATTAATCAAAAAAATAGCTTGGGGATTAATATCATTCTCGTCACTCCAAGCTGGTCGACACTCTCTATTTTTATAAAACGTAAAGAGTTCATCACCAGTCTGATAAAAGAATGCTCCTTTATCCAACGAGTTACAAATTTCGGCACCAACAGAAGCTGAGAAGGAATTCGGTGTATTTACACCCACGGTCTCAGACACATTTGCCCCTAGATAAGGAGTAGACAGAAGCATCAAAAAAATGATTAGACTTTTCACTAGCTTATTCATTATTTGAGTTAACCACCACCCACAAAATCTAGTAACTCTATCGTATCACCATCATTCAAGAGGGCATCATCCCACGCATCTTGTTTGACTATTTGCATATTAAGGGCAGCTGCCATTACACGCTCTTCCAACCCTAATATAGCAATCAAATTATGAAGCGTCGATCCTTCATCCATTTCACGAATCTCACCGTTTACTTTTACATTCATATCTTATCCTTGTATAAACCGTATCATCTTAAATCGTTCTCCCATCAATGCGGGAGTAATTAAAATTTTCACTTTTTCAAGCTCTTGGAGATAAATCTCTTCACTCACCTTTTCTTTGAGTAATGAGAGCAGATCCAAAATTCCCATTTCAATCAGGGCAACAAGCTGGGTTGAATATTGAGTACATACTAATCCCTCACCTTCGAACGCATCTTTTACATGGGAAAAGTTTACGTCGTAGGTGATATCCGTTGTGCCGTAAACTTTCTCTAACTCTAACGCCTCATCAAAGAGCGGAATCACTTTATGCTCTTGATAAATACGAATTGAAAAATCACTCCGTGCGGATAATTCACCATAGTCAAAACTCATAAACTCAAATTTTGGAACACTCTGAGCCATGGTCTTGGCAAATGATTCCAATCCTACTGAAATTTCTCCGCGATCTTTTTTATATTTTTTGGCATGGACAACAGCTTCGGGAGAGTCCACATCAAAAAGGACTTTTCCCGCTTCAACGCGACCAATTTTCCCCTTATAAAAAAGCTCACACGCAAATGCGTCAAAAATTTCGTTGGCAATAAAAAAAGCGCATGATGTATTGATTTCGCTGACATCATGATAATGTTCCAACCTAACTGCATCCCCAAACGATTCAGTGAAATAATCTTTCTGCTGAGTTTGCAACGCATCAAAACGCTCGATTATTCCAAAACGAAAAGTTTGAAGCAACGAGGGTCGGAGCGTATAAATAAATTCGATAATATCGGCAAGAAGATACCCATGATGCGCACCAATCTCACAAATGAGCGAATCAGGAGCCAAAAAACCTTCATCATAACGTTTGATTATATGGTTTGCAATCGTTCCACCGAAGAATTTTGAGGTACTCACGGCGGTGTAAAAGTCCCCTTTCTTACCGATAGGACGATAGGTTCCATAATAACCATTTTCTCCATAGAGCCACTCGTTCATGTAGTCGCTAAAAAGCACTAAAGGTTCTCCATGGCTTTCTCAAGTCGAATAAATCCTTCATCAATATCACTTTTTGTAATGGTAAGAGGAGGAAGGAAACGAAGAGTGTTACGCCCTGCTTTGAGAACGATGACCCCCTCTTCTCGTGCTGCATTAATAATTTTCCCAAGTGTTTCTGCATTATTCACACGAAGACCACGCATCAAACCAAGTCCGACATGGTCTAAAAAGATGGCAGGATGCTTTTGGGCAAACGTTTCCACCGCTTTTTCAAAATAAAGAAGCATTTCATCCAGTTCGCCACTCGTTTTGATCTCTTCCAAAATATCCAAAACCTCATTCGCCGCAGCACACGAGAGGTAATTCCCCCCAAATGTTGAACCATGATCCCCTGGTGCAAAAATATCAAGACGATTGGTCATAACAACACCGATAGGAACACCACCACCGAGACCTTTGGCAAGGGTGATAACATCAGGGTCAATACCGTAAAGATTGGAAGCCAAAAATTCACCCGTTCGATAAATCCCCGTTTGCACTTCATCGACCATAAGTAAAACATTACGAGATTTAAGCATTGTTGCCAAATCTTGTACTTTTTGACGATCCAATGGTTGAACCCCGCCCTCACCTTGTACCAGCTCGATCATTACTGCAACCGTATGCTCATCAATCAACGATTCAATTTCATCAATGCTTTTGGCATAAACAAATCCATCGGGAAAAGGTCCGAAATAGTTGTGCATTGACTCTTGACCTGTTGCTTTGAGTGCTGTAATGGTACGTCCGTGAAATGAATTTTCTAACGTAATAATTTTATAACGCTTGGTCTCCCCATCTACTTCCCCAAATTTACGAGCAATTTTAATCGCCCCCTCGTTCGCCTCAGCGCCACTGTTACCGAAAAAACACTTCATCGTGTATCCGCTAAGTTCAACGATTTTTTTGGCACACTCCCCTTGTGGCTGGATGTAGTACAAATTTGAGACATGATTAAGCTTGGAAACTTGATCACAAATAGCCTTACTAAGACGCTCATTCCCATGTCCTACGCTACAGACTGCAATCCCTGCAGCAAAATCAATATACTCTTTCCCCTCACTATCAATTAAAAGGGCATTTTTACCCTCAACAAAAGAGATTGGTTGACGACCGTACGTCGGAAGTACGTAAGTTTCAAAATTTGTGGTCATATTTTTATACCTTTAAGTTAATTTATTGCTTTTGTAATACTATCTTCATTATCATTAGGGTGTGGTCACAAAGCTCAAATCCACCTCCTCCATAAATTCAAATGAGCCACTAAAATAGGGTTCCATCCCTTCAACAGTTTTGCCTAAAAAGTGCACTCCACATCCTTCTTTGCCATACAATCCTAAAATCATCCCAAATGCATCAATTGCATCCAAAGCTTCAGATTCGACTGGAGAATTTTGTACCCCTGAACCAACTAGAATTACCGTCTTTTTTTCACGAATTAGCTCTAATAACTCGCCAATCTGACCCAACGACACATTAATAACTTCCAGTGTTGATTTAATCCGAACACTTTGCGTTAATTCATAAAATTCTTCATAGTTATTGGCATATTTTTGTAAAAATTCTTCATCGTGAGCCCCCTCAATAATAGCAAAACGACTGAGAAGAAGGGCTAAATGAAGATCACAGTGGGACTTAATTTGTATATGCAAATCAGCAGTTTTGACCAATGAAATGTGAACTGGGTCTATCACCACTAGACGCTTACCCTCTAAATAAGGCAACCAATCTAAATGTGACGTATAAAGATCAACCCCCCATACGACAATAACTTCCGTCTCTATTATAGTATTAAAAGAGAGGGGAGCGTTACTATTACGCATTTCTATTATCTCTTCTTCACCTTGAGATATAGTTGCTTGACCCACCATACATTCTCCCTAATAATCTTTATTTCATAATCCTCCATATTTTACCCACCGATCGCTTTAGTTTTTAGTAAAAAAAAGCCCTGATTTGGATATGATTAATATATTAAAATAATAAAGGTTTTGAATGTCTATTTTAGCCCACGTAGATGCTGCCACCAACCTAGCCAAAAACAATGAAGTGCAACTTTTAATTTTTAAAATTGATATTGCCCCAACATCTGCATATTATGCTATTAATGTTTTTAAAACTCGTGAAGTCGTTGAAGCGAAACATCATCATCTAACACTTCTCCCCTCCGTACATCCATTGCTTGAGGGAACCATCGTATTACGAGGTCTTCAAATTCCTATACTTAATCTCCCAAAATGGCTTGGATCAGAACTTGATGATGAACATAAAAAAAACTCCAATCTCCTTATTTGTGATTTTAATGGAATAACCATTGGGCTTCGTATTATGTTCGCGTATCGCGTTATTAAGAAAAATTGGAATGAAATGCACGCCCCCGATAGTTATCGACTAGGGGAGGAAGGCTTAGTTATTAACGATACACGACTTGATGATGGAAGCTTATGTCTCGTTCTTGATTATGAAAAACTACTTGCAGAGGTAATCCCTCAAGCAATGGTAAATATTGAAGAATCGGATGAGGCTCTTGCAGGGCTTGTTATCCCCGACAAGCTCAAGCACGGTACTGTATTAATTGCAGAAGATTCCAAGACAGCCCAACGTCATTTACGTCAAATTTTTGCTCACGCCAAAATTGCGTATCAAATCTTTAACAATGGAAAAGACTTGATGAATTACATAAATTCACATCCCAATCCATCTAGTATTCCTGCGGTCATCACCGATATAGAGATGCCAGAAATGTCAGGCTTTACGGTTGTCCGTCTTTTAAAAGCAAATCCTGAAACAAAATTGATCCCTGTTATTGTAAACAGTTCTATGACAGGTGAGAACAATAAACGAGAAGCAACAGGATTAGGAGCAGATGGATTTATTGATAAAACAAAAAGTCAAAATATCATTCCGCTTATTATTCATAAAATAGAAGAAGCACGTCAATTACAATTAACGTAATAAAGACAAAAGTTCTGCCTCCAAGAGGCAGAGGGTTGAGCGTATAATTATTCTACTACTGCAAGCACTTGACCTGCTTCGACCTTATCATTCACATTAACCATTACCGAAGTAAGAGTACCTGAACGAGGTGCCAAAACATCAATCTCCATTTTCATTGCCTCAAGGATCATAATTTTGTCACCTTGATTAACATACGAACCAGCTTGCGCTATAAGTTTGAAAACAGACCCTGGAAGTTCTGAACGGATAGCATTTTCATTTGCCACTGGAGCGGCTGCTGGTACTGCGATTACTACAGGTCCTGCTACTTGAGCTACTGGTGTTGCTGATACGGATTGAACGTTTGCATTTCCATCCACGATTTGTACATTGTATTGTTGTCCGTCTACGATTACCGTGTAAGTACCATTTGCCATTGTGAAATTCTCCTGTTTTAGTGTTGATTGAATTGATTGAGCTACATCAGCCGTTTTTGGACTGTTTTTTCGAACGTTTACGGTTGCTTCCCCTTTAAGAAATGCAATCCCTTTGACATCACAAGAAGCAGCAATAAAAATATTTTCATCACTGGCTTCAATACCTTCATTTACTAATTGTGTAGTCCAATAAGCAATTGATTTTTTTTCATCTCTATCGGCAATGTCGATCGCATTATCCGTCGTAGGGTCAAGCTTCAATTGCTCAGAGGCGATACGAACAATATCAGCATCAGGTGCTGTTGGTGTTTTACCAAAATAGCCTAATACCATTTTGCCGTATCCTGGTGCAATTTTCTTCCATGGTCCCATAAGGGCATTGTTGAGTGCTTGTTGGAAATAAAATTGTGAAACAGGGGTAACCGACGTACCGTATCCCCCTTTTTCAACCACTTCACGCATTGCACGAATAACCTCAGGATAACGATCTAACATATTGTTATCCCGCATCATTTGAGTATTTGCAGTTAAAGCACCCCCTGGCATTGGAGAAAATGGAATCAATGGTGAAACTTGTGTTGCTTCTGGTGGCAAGAAATAGTCTTTTAAACAATCGCCCAATACATCTTCATATTGTAAAATTTTTTCAAGTTCTAGTCCGCCTAAATCGAAGTTTTTACCCTTCACGGCATGGAGCATTGTCAAAATATCAGGCTGAGACGTACCGCCACTCACAGGAGAAGCTGCCATATCAATACCGTCAATTCCTGCATCAAGCGCCGCAAGATAACACGCTACACTCACACCCGCCGTTTCATGAGTATGAAGGCGCAAATGTGTCCCCTCAGGAACAAGGCGACGCGCCATTTGAATCGTCTCATAAACTTTTTGCGGACTTGACGTTCCACTTGCATCTTTGAAACAAATCGAACTGTACGGAATACCAGAATCTAAAATTTCACGCAATGTTTTTTCATAGAAATAGACATCATGCGCCCCTACACACCCTGGAGGCAATTCCATCATTGTAACAACGACTTCATGATTGAGTCCATGATAGGCAATACGCTCACCCGAATATTTCAGATTTTCAACATCATTGAGTGCGTCAAAATTTCGAATAGTTGTAGTTCCATGTTTTTTAAACATTTTGGCATGCAAATCAACCATCTCACGACTGCCTGTATCTAGCATTACCGTGTTAACCCCGCGAGAGAGTGTCTGGAGATTGGCATTTGGTCCTACGATAGAACGAAATTTATCCATCATATCAAACGCATTTTCATTGAGATAGAAAAAAAGACTTTGAAAACGTGCCCCCCCTCCAAACTCAAAGTGGGTAATCCCCGCATGCGCTGCCGCTTCGACTGCTGGGAAAAAATCATTCATCAAGACCCGTCCGCCAAAAACAGACTGGAACCCGTCACGGAATGTTGTATCCATTATGTCGATGTATTTTTTTGCCATAATCGTAATCCCTATTTTTTTCTATTATGGTGATGAATCGCTGCCACAAGTGAAGCGAGTCCAGCCAAACCATTGTTTTGTACTGAATTCTCTAATTCATGATGGTGAAGAGCAACAGCGATGGCCGCTACTCTAGCCCGTACATCATCAAACTCCAAAGAGTGATGATGAAGTGCCGCTGCAATTGCCGCTACTTTTGCGCCATCAGGTTTATTCAGTAATTCCACGTTATTAACCTCTTCATTTAGTTGCACGCGTTTTTATTGACGTAACACGTTGGTGTGATTTTAGTATAAATTTGATTAAAATACTTTTACTGAGCCATTTCAATATAGCTCAAAGATTATTTTGTTACAATCCGAGGCAATAAACAATGATAAAGAGGTGTATACAATGGATCTTAGTAAAATCGGATATGGCGAAAACCCAGATAAAGTAAAAGCAATTATCGAAATTGCATGTGGATCGAATATCAAATATGAAGTTGAAAAAGAAAGCGGTGCTTTGGTACTTGACCGTGTTATGCACTCGGCTATGTATTATCCAGCTAACTATGGCTTTGTTAATAAAACACTTTCTCAAGACGGCGATCCAGCTGACATCTTGATTCTTACTGAATATCCTATGGTTGAGGGGTGTGTTACCAACTGTCGTTTAGTCGGTGTTTTGATTATGGAAGACGAAAGTGGTATTGATGAGAAACTTCTTGCCGTTCCTACTTCAAAAATCGACCCTTCATTTGATGAAATCCAAGATCTTGGTGATATTCCAAAACATACTTTGGCAAAAATCAAAAATTTCTTTGAGACGTATAAAATGTTAGAGCCTAATAAATGGGTAAAAGTAAAAGGATTTGAAGATAAAGCTCACGCAACGAAGATCCTTGAAGACGCTATAAAAAATTATAAAGAATAATTGTTAGCATGATCGATTTTTCTTCACCTGAATTTTTTTCGTATGCCGTCTTTGGTGTCATCTTGAACTTTGTTTTTTCGATGGCATTCGGGGTTTATTTGACCAATAATATCGGGATGGAGGAGATGTTACTCTCCAAAGGTGAGAAAGAGCAATCATGGTGGCTCTCGCTCTCCCTTGCTATCCCCTTTGCTAAGATGATTGTTACTTTATACCGTGTTGCCATCTTGCAATTTTATTTCCTTGATCAAGGTAAATCGCATAAAGAGTTTTGGGTTTATATAACAACTGAAGAGTGATTTGAGAGGGGAGATGAATATGGATGATAACAAACTCAAACTGATTCTAGCAGGTCTTGCAGGATTGATTTTTAGTCTGATATTTATTTTATTGGCTTTTGTACTCCCCCTTCAAGATCATTCTGTTAATACGGAAGAGCAAGCCAAGCATACATTGGAAAAAATCTCCGAAGGGATACGAGAGGGGCAGAAAAATAATCCTCCACCATCAGAGCATCATTGATACCCTTATCCACAAATGCACACAATGCAAAACTCTCCATTCTTCTTCCCAATACTAATAAAGCTCTCTTTGATGCACTCAAGCAAGCATCACCCGAACAATTGTCACAGCTCAAAGAGGGGAAAGATATCAAGTCGGTTCTCGCTTCTTTGTTTCATGCAAAAATAGACCATACTAAATCCGATACCCTGCTCCTTGATCTTCTCAAAAATAGTGCTGTTTTCAAAAATATTGGCAATTTTACTCAGGATTTAAAATCGCTGCTAACGACACTTAAGTCCGATCCAGCGCTCACACCAAAGATTGAAAAAATTGAACAATTTTTACAGCCTATTGCCACGGTTGACACCCCTACTTTTAAAGAGAAAATTAATAATTCGGGTGTTTTTATGGAGTCTAAAATTGCAGCTCTTCTCGAAAAAGCTGATTTTGACGAAAGTTTACATCACGATCTTAAAGCACAGCTTCTATCACTAAGTGAAGAGATAAAAGATTCCCCGAAGATTCAAGAGCAAATCGATCAGCTCACCACCCAAATCGACTACCAACAGCTACTTTCCCATCTCACCAACTCCACTTCTCTTTATCTACCGTTTGAATGGGATCAACTCAAACAAGGATCACTTTCAATCAAAAAAGCAAAAGATAATAAATCCTACTGCGAAATAAATTTGACCCTCAAAGAGTATGGAGAGATGAGCCTTATGATGGGTTTATACGATGAAAATCAACTAGAGATGCACATACAAACAGAAAAAAAAGATCTTAAATCACTCATCCAAGCCCATTTAGGAAAACTTCGAGAGCTATTGGTTGAGGCAGGGATTACCCTTCGTTCTATCCGTATTTATGATGCAAACGAAAAAATAATCCCTAAAACAAATGTCTATACCTCAGATGAGGCAAATTACGCATCAGGTTTCGAGGAGAGGGTATGAAAAAAGCGGTTGCACTACGGTATGACACGCAAAAAGAGAACGCTCCCCGTGTTGTTGCTATGGGAAAGGGGGAAACTGCTGAAAATATTATCAAACTTGCACAGCTGCATAATCTCCCAATCAAAAAAGATGAAGACCTCGTCGAACTTCTCAGTAAAGTAGAAATCGATCACGAAATTCCCGAAAAACTTTATACCGCTGTTGTAGAAGTATTTAAATTTCTTTATACAGTAACTCGTCCAGACACCCAAATCCAATCTGAGGATATTCCCCATTAAAACTATTTATTATTCCCTCTCTGATACCCAGCGTGGTATTTTTTTAATGCTGATTGCCTCTTTTTTATTTGCCCTTACGATGTTGTTTGCCAAACTTTTATCCTCATCCATGGGATCCGTTGAAGTAACTTTGTGGCGCAATCTCATCGGACTTATTTTTGTCTTAGGATTAGTATGGCGTAGACCGATCCGCAATATTGGCGGTCGCCCTATCACTCTCATTTTTCGCGGTGTTATCGGAACGGTTGCACTGTTGGCATTTTTTTATACTATCAGTGCAACATCTCTCTCAAACGCTATCGTCTACGGGAAAACCGAACCAATATTTACCGCACTTCTCGCTTTTATCGTTCTTGGAGAAAAACTCTCGACCCGTTCAATAAGTGCCGTTATAATAGGATTTTTAGGGGTTGGGGTATTGAGTGGATTGGAATTTTCCTACTTGAATATTATGGGGATTTTAGTAGGCTTTTTGTCCGCCCTCGCCTACACCAGTGTCCGAAGTCTCAAAGCGTACTATGATGAACGTACCGTTGTCCTCTCCTTTATGTTTTTTGGAACTCTACTCCCAGCTCTTTTGATGATCTGTGCCGAATTTTATTCCTCGCCTCACCTCGCATTTGCCCTGAATCCCTTCGTAATGCCTCACGATTTGAACTGGCTTTGGATACTTTTGATGGGAATAGCTGCCGCTTACGGGCAAATTTATATGACCCGTGCCTATTTTTATGCAGAAGCTGGTTTGGTGAGTACAATTAGCTATTCGGTGGTACTTTTTGCTTCATTTTTTGGAATACTCTTGGGCGATGTCCTTCCTACGACTATGATGATCGTGGGGGCGGTATTGATTGTAACCAGTGGTGTAATCTTATCCCGAGGGAAAAAAGGGTAAACTTTCAAGATGAAAAAAGAAGATAATAATTTTTGGGAAACCAAACAACTTAACGAACTGACCCATGATGAATGGGAAGCGCTGTGTGATGGATGCGGTCTATGCTGTTTGCATCGCTTGCAAGATGAAGAGGATGAGAATGCCCCCGTCCTCACAACACGCGTGGTGTGTCACTGCTATGATTTAGAAGCAGGGCAATGCAGTGACTATGCGAATAGAGCCAAAAAAGTGGAAGGGTGTACGAAACTGACAGTAGAGCGAGCTGCTGAATTCGACTGGCTTCCTAATACGTGCGCCTATCGGTTGCGTCACCACAATCTCCCTCTTCCTGCTTGGCATCCACTCATAAGCGGATCAAAAGAGAGTGCCAGACATTATGGTATTTATGCGGTCAACCCCGTCTTAGAGACGGAAGATATTGATTTGGAAGATTATATTATTTAAAAATTCTTCCAAAGAATTGACTAATACTATCTCCCATTTCCGTTATTGGTAGTCCCTCGTCGGTATTAGCTGATTTCGGTTTATCCTCTACGGTCTCAGACACGGCATGCTCACTATTACTCTGATTGGCTTCAATAGAAACATTGGATTCTGTCCCTCTCTTTTCCAACCATTCATCAAAATAAAATGCCTTTAGTATAATCAGAATAAGGGCAATAATAATTAAGTAGAGAAAAGCTTTCACTTGAATGCCACTCCATTATAACGATCATAGACCCACTCGGCTACCGCTTGACGCTCCTCTTCGGTTAGCTTCCCCTTAAGCGAAGGCATAACCCCAAATCGATCTAATGCCCCTAAATGACACATACTGTAATCAATATTCGGATTTTCAATATAATCTTTGATAAAAGCGATAACAACACGTCGCTTAACCGCATCATCCTCTTCTTTTATAATGATATTCTCTTTGAGTCGATTTGACACTTCTATCATCGGGGGCGCTTTGAGCGTTTTGAATTTTTTGAGAACCTCTTGCTTCTCCATCACTTCTACGTGACACTGGATACACTGTTTTTTATAAACACTGTATCCATCACTTGCAAAAAGGGTAAAACCAGCCATAACCAAAACTAAAAGTGCTTTCATTTTTTTCCTCTGACATTGAATATATTAATGGCGTTATTGTAACACGCACTTCACTAATCTTGGGTCATCTTTGTTTTCGATTAAAATCCGTTGGACACGATCTTGCCATAATATTCCAAATAACACCCGTGCATCATCATCTGCACGACCTGACACGATAAGTGGTAACAACGCATTCATCTGTGGCGCGGGAAGGATAAAAGAGGGGTTATAGGTAAGTATCACCCGTGCAAGCGTATCAACACGCTCCAGAGCCATTTCGCCCTCCATCGCAATTTCGTAAAAAAGCAATTGCCGACGATCAAATTTTCCACCCAAGCCGTGAAATCCGCCTATATCCGTTGCTCCTGTAATCATCGAGGCAACATTAGCAATAATCCCAACAACACCATCGCCTAGTTTCCCATTCATCAACACTTTTATCTCACCACGAATGGGCGTTTCATCCCCATAAAGTTCTTTCAGTCCCTTTTGAACCATCAAATACGCCCCTGCGACAGTTGGACACGAATGCCCTGCAAGTTTCACAACATCGGTGTAAGCGTAGTCAATCATTCCGTCCTCGGTTGCTCCTAGAACACCTGCTAGCGGATCGCACATGGTAATTGAGGTGACTTCATTAAAAAAATCGGGTGTTTTCATCGTATTACTCTCCTGTAAAAAAAGTGATTATAATCTTGTTCTCACTTTTTTGTATTGATATGCGTCAAGAGTGTCTGTATATCGCAAAACAATGTTGTTATTTCTTGTATAATGGAGGATAAATAATAATAAAAAGAAGCCCCATGATAAGCCTAAGTGAAATCCGAAACCGTGCCCTGAAATTTCAAAAAGAGTGGGAAGGGGAGAAATACGAGCGTGGTGAAGCTCAGAGTTTTTGGAACGATTTTTTTCAGATTTTTGATGTATCACGCCGTCGGGTAAGTACCAAATCGAATCAGACAACAACTTCATGGACAAACGACAGGTAAATATTTTTTAACTTGAAAGAGTGAGAAGTCAATTTTTCGTTTTGATCCGTATTCGTCCAGTGTTTTTAAAAC
>Ga0172379_10002050_pt1 | contig 37287 bp, 32 predicted proteins | sample GrowelOW334metaG_FD_119756 | JGI IMG/M metagenome (GOLD analysis project Ga0172379, IMG submission 119756) | Groundwater microbial communities from an aquifer near a municipal landfill in Southern Ontario, Canada - Groundwater well OW334 metaG | ecosystem: Environmental > Aquatic > Deep... | reverse complement strand
GGCCGGCCGGGAGGCCGTTGACGACCGGGTGGAAAACCGTCTGCTGGAACTGGCGCTGGGCGATTACAGCATCACCATCCATGTGACCGATCATGAAGGCCGGACCCGCACCACCGTCAAAAGTGCGATACCCAATCTCAAGGCAATCCAGTACTGGCTGGAACGCAGCGACAGGCGGAAAGGGATTAAGGCCCCGCTTTGCGGGTCCCGCGACTGCGGGATAGACAAGCGAGAAAAGTTGGAAGAGAAGGCGGAACAGCCAAAAGCGGAACCGGAGCTGGACCCGTCGGAAATCGCCGGGCTGCAAGCCCTGACCGAATACATGTCCATGTGTCCCGCCGATGCCGGTGACGGTTTTTCCAAAAAAGAAACTCAGGAATTCGAAGACATGATGCTGGTCACCTTCACCGAAATGGAAAGGCGGAAATACAATACCCAAGCGTCAGCGGAAGGCCGTCCGCTGATTCCCGATACCGCCGCCGCCCCCCGGACGGTAAAGGGCAAATACGCCCCGGACATGATCAGAGCCTGGAAAGACCGGGCCGAATTTTTCGAATTGGATATCTGAAAACCAGAAGTCAGAAGCCAGGAGTCAGAATTCAGAATGGGAACCGGAAAATCAGAAGACAGCTCCAGAGGAGCGGAATATTAATAGCTTAAAACGTCCATATAATAGTTTTTAGCTCCAGCGGAGCGACATATTAATAGCTGGAGTCAGAATGGGAACCGGAAAATCAGAAGACAGCTCCAGAGGAGCGGAATATTAATAGCTTAAAACGTCCATATAATAGTTTTCAGCTCCAGCGGAGCGGAATATTAATAGCTTAAAACGTCCATATAATAGTTTTCAGCTCCAGCGGAGCGACATATTAATAGCAGAATTCAGAATGAAAACAGAATGCAGAAAGCGGGATCTTCGAAAACCGTTCCGGATAAGGCTGTCCAGGCTGCGGGCGCAGAGCCGGAAAACATGGGGCCAATGGGGCCTATGGGTCTTATGGGGCCTATGGGGGGTGTCTCCCGCTAATGCGGGAAGGGAGATGATTGTCCAGAATGGTTTTGGCGTAGTGCCGTCCGTGTCGCACGGAGTTGTCCAAAATCGGACGGTTGCCCGGTCTGTGCTGCTGGCTGGCGGTTGCCCGGCGCAGAGCCGTAAAACATGGGGCCAATGGGGCCTATGGGTCTTATGGGGCCTATGGGGAGCGTTGTCTCCCGCTAATGCGGGAAGGGAGATGACTGTCCAAAATGGTTTTGTTGTAGTGCCGTCCGTGCCGGACGGGGCTGTCCAAAATCGGGCGGTTGCCCGGCGCAGAGCCGTAAAACATGGGTCCTATGGGTCCTATGGGTCTTATGGGGCCTATGGGGAGCGTTGTCTCCCGCTAATGCGGGAAGGGAGATGATTGTCCAAAATGGCTTTGGTGTAGTGCCGTCCGTGCCGGACGGCAATATCCCATATTTCCCAGTCTTCTCAAAACTCTCAGATTACGAAAACCGTTGAGCAAAGCATGTGTCCAAAATGAGTGAGATGATTGTCCAAAATGGTTTTGGTGTAGTGCCGTCCGTCCCGGACGGAGTTGTCCAAAATGAGTGAGATGATTGTCCAAAATGGTTATATTGCACTGCCGTCCGGCAGGATCGGAACCGGTACCGCGGCGCGAGGGCGTAAACCGGAAGTTTTTTGAAAACTATAATATCATGTCCAAAATCGGACGGTTGTCCGGTTTGCTATGCCGGCCGCACGGGCAAAACTGCGCTGTACATGATTGTCCAAAATGAGTGAGATGATTGTCCAAAATGGTTTTGGTGTAGTGCCGTCCGTGCCGGACGGAAATATTCCGGAATTCCCAGTCTTCTCAGAACTCTCAGATTACGAAAACCGTTGAGCAAAGCATATGTCCAGAATGAGTGGCCCGGTGTCCAGAATGAGTGCGCCCGGTGTCCAGATTGTCCAAAATGTGAAGACGGCTCAAGCCGGTTCTGGAATGTTCAAGGTCTTCAATTCGCCGGGCAGAACTTTTACCGGGGAGCCGTTGACACTCAACCATACCGGCATTGAATTCGGGTTCTTCACGAGTGAACTGTCGGCGGAGAATTCCAGCCGCTTCAGTGCGGCGGAGTAGTCATAAATCTCAATATTCGTGGCATACCAGATCGTTTCATCCCCGGCGATCTCCGCGCAAAAGTCCTCGATCAGTCCCCAGTTGTTCTCCCGGTCAAATTCGTAGCTGTGGCCCCATACGTAAAACAGGGAAAAGGAGTAAGGCGTTTTCTTGAACTGAGCTGTCCGCTCCAGCAGATTATCCTTGTGATGACACGTCGGATGCCATTCCAGAAAGTTTTCCGGCAGCACAAACTTGCCGGTGCTTTGTACAGTCCGGGCATATACAATGTCCAGGCTTTTCAATACTTCAATCACCTCCTGGCTGTATGTGCCGAACGGATAGGACATGCCGCGCACCGGATATCCGGCAAGCTTCTCCAGTTCGAGCCTGTCTTCAAGCATCTCCCGCACCACTTCGGTCCTGCTGATGCGTTCAAGGAACGGATGGGTAAAGCTGTGGCAGGAGATCTCGTGTCCCTGAAAAAGTTCAGCAATTTCTTCCGGCGCAATAACGTTGTTTTTACCAAGCGTGCCGGCATTCAGATGAAATGAGCCTTTAATTTTATGTTTATTGAGAATCCCGGCCAGCCGGCGGTCGGCGACGTTGCCGTCATCATAGCTTAAAGTCAGGGCTCTGGGTTTGCCTTCGGGAAATAGAAATCTGACGTTTCTGCGCATGGAATATGTTCCTTGTTTTATTTTTTGAGCGAGTTGAGTTTCTGCTGAATTTTCTCTTTGAATTCCTGATCCGCGGACTGTTCAAGCGCGCGGCTCCAGTATTGGGCGGCTTCCGCCTTTTTGCCGAGTTTAAGGCAGGTTTCTCCAAGGTGATCAAGGATGCCCGCGTCTTCGGAGTTCAGCCTTTCCGCCTCTGTCAGCCGTCCCAGCGCTTCATTGTACCGGCCTTTTTTAAACATAATCCAGCCCAGCGTATCAATAAACGCTCCGTTATCCGGATCCATGCTGACGGCCTTTCCCGCCAGAATCAGCGCTTTGTCCAGTTCTTTGCCCTGTTCCGCCCAGAGGTAGGCCAGGTTGTTCATGGCTCCCGGGCATTCCTGATCCGCCGCCCGCTTATACCACTTGACGGCTTTGGCGGCACCGGCGGCGGTATTTTGCGCGTAATAGAGGTCGCCCAGCGTCAACTGCGCGGCCAGCATCCCCTGCTCGGCGGATTTTTCAAGCCATGCCTCCGCCGCTGTCTGATTGCCGTCATCCATGAGGCGCTGCCCGTAGAAGAACTGGCCCCGCTGGTCGCCCTTTTCAGCCGACATTTTATAGTAAGACAGGGCTTTCTGTTTATCCTTCTCCACGCCATATCCGCCGTAGTGGCAGATATAGCCGCAATATGCCGCGGCTTCGGCGGACCCTTTGGCGGAAGCCGCTTCGAACCACTTCAGCGCCTCGGCATAATTGATTTCAACGTCTTTGTTGTCATCTAAAAACATTCTGCCCAGCGCAACCATCGCGGCAATATCGCCGCCGGCCGCTTTTTCCTGTAGCGCGGTGATCGAATTGTCGCTGTCTTTCGGCTGCGGTTTGCCGGATGAATCGCAACCGGCGGCGGCGAACAGCAGCAAGACTGCGCAGAAACATAATGATGCGGTTCTAAATATTCTAATGTCCATATTTCCTTCATTCAGCATTGAGTGTAAAGTTAATCCTAAACGATAGCGCATTTTTCGCAAAATGTAAACCGGGAACCATGTTTTCATGATGAATAATCGGAGATATTCACGAATAACCGGCGCCGGTATTGTATCGCATTTACGGAAGATTATATTAAGCCTCGCTTAATAAATAAGGCGGTTCATCCCTGATGAAAACGGTTTTAAAGAAAATCATCGACGCGGTGCTGGCATGTTACGGGCTGTTCCAGGGGAGAAAATCCATCCCGGAAAAACCGGGGCGGATTGGAGTGATTGCATGTCACTGGCTTGGCGACACGTTCTGGGCATCCCAGACCATTCCATATTTGAAACAGCGGTTTCCGGATGCGGAAATCCATATTTTCCTGCGCCGGGACTTTTCCGCTCTCTTTTACAATATGATCGCTCCGGCAAACATTCATCTGGTCCCTGAAGTTATCAGCGACCGGCGGCGGGAAAAATTTTCATGGTCCGGGCTGTTTGCCGCCGCCCGGCAATACCGGCCTTTGAATTTTGACCTGGTGATGGATCTGACCGGCAACCGCTACTCCGCCATGTTCACCCGGCTGCTGAAGCCGGGATACTCCATCGGCTTTGAGGGTGATGAATTCGGAGCGTTGTATTCGCTGCTGGTCTCCCGTTCTGAATACGCTGACCTGCATTTATGGCGGCGGCTGTTCAAGGTGGCGCTGGCCGCGGTTCCGGAAATGACGATTCCGGACTATCCGCGTCCGCCGCTGCTGAAATGCAGTTTTGAAGAGGCGTGCCGCTCCGCCGGACTGGACTCATCGCGGCCGCTGGCGGTGATTGCGCCTTGCGCCGGCTGGCCGGAGAAAGAATGGGGCGATGACAATTTTGCCGCGCTTGCCGCCGCGCTGAAGGCTGAAGGCTGGCAGGCTTTAATTTCCGGCACGGAAAAAGAACTGCCGCGCGGTATGAAAATCGCCGGGAAAAGCGGCGCGGTTGCCTGGAGCGGAGAACTCGGCGTGCTATGCGCGCTATTGTCCGGAGCGCGACTGTTTGTCGGCAATGATTCAGGAGTCGGCCACATTGCCGCGTCGTTTAACCGGGCGAAGGTTGTGGTTGTTTTTACCGGCAGCACACTTCCGGAAAAACTGGCTCCGGCAGGCGGCAATGTGTCGGTTCTGCACAGCGGCAGGAATAATGTCCCGGTGAATGAAGTTTTGTCGTGCTGCCGGAATAAATGAGCAGAAATCCGGCTTTTTGACGAAAACAGGTTTTCAATTATTCAAAACATAGATATAATTAAGCCATTATGAAAATAGTTCAAGTAATAACCGAGTTGCGTCCGGGCGGAGCCGAGCGGGTGCTGGCCGAGCTTTGCGCCGGGCTGCGCCGCCGCGGCCATGACGTGACCGTAGTCTCACTGCGGCCGCTGCCGCGGGAGTCGGTCATTATCCATGATCTGCTCGAGCACAATGTAGGAATTGAATCCCTGGAACTTACTAAATCCGCCCCCTGGCGGCTTTTCCGCCTGAAATCGCTTCTCCGGCGGCTGCGGCCCGAAGTAGTGCATTCCCATCTGCTCCATGCGAATCTGGCAACCCGCCTGAATGCTCTCGGCGCCAAATATAAGCTGATCAACACCGTGCATACCATGGAATCCAGAAAGAGCAAAGCATGGTATTTTTTCCTTGATCATCTCACGCTCCCGCTGTGCGATGTCCAGACTGCGGTTTCCGAGGCGGCCCGCGACTTTCATGCCGCTAAAATGCATGTGAAAGCCAAATCAATGCCGGTAATTTATAACGGGATCGTCGCGCCTAAAAGGCTGCGGCAGGACGAAATTGCACAGTTATGGAATTCCTGGGGGTTCGCCGGATGCAGCGCGGTTTTCGGCTCGGTCGGAAGGCTGGGGCATGAGAAAGGTTATGATATTCTTTTGAAAATGCTGCCTGAACTTTCCCGGCATGTTCCAGACGGGCAAAAGTGGGGGCTGGTGATTATCGGCGAAGGCGCTGAACGCCGCAGCCTTGAACGCCTGGCGCAGGATGCTCCGGAAAACATTCCCGTGGCGCTGCCCGGCTTCCGGAAAGACGCGTCAAACTGCATCGGGGCATTCAATCTTTTTGTGATGCCTTCCCGGTACGAGGGTTTCGGGCTGGTGCTGATCGAGGCGATGGCGCATGGCGTACCGGTCATAGCCAGCGAAATCGGGCCGCTGAAAGAACTCCTCCGGAATTATCCCAACGGAGCGTTTTTCGACTTCAAAACCCAGTCGCCGGCGATGCTGGCGGAATTGATTGCCGACAAGCTTGTCAACGGCGCGGTTTCCAGTCCGGATCTGTCTTTCACGTCCGAAAAAATGGTTGAAGACTATCTGACTCTTTATCAGCAGCAGATCATTAAAAAATGAATCTGCCGCGATAATTCAGGGAAAAGGATTTACTCTTCTTCTTTATTGCCGGAATACTTGTTCGCCATCTTCTTTAACGCGAATAGCTGTTTCGGGCTCAATTGTTTGCCGCCTTCGGCTTGTTTGGCCAGCGATTCATAGAACGTCTTGTCGTTGAAAGTTCTATTCCCCTTTTGCGCGGGCTCTTCCCATTCAGTAACGGCGGCGAGAACTTTCAGCAGCGTACTGGTTTCGCTGCTGGCTTCCGGGGCGGCGGCGTCAGTTTCACTTTTTCCCGCTTCCGGAACAATCCCCAGCAGGCCGGTCAGGGTTTCAAATGTCGGAATCGCGTCTTTGTATTTTGTCGCAAACCTGGCGATCACATTCAATTGCTTGTCGGAAAGAGTTTTGCCAGAATCGGCCTGTTTTTTCAGGGAATCAAAGAACTTCTTATCGTCGTAAACCCTGCCGCGGTTCTTCTGCGGCGGTTCCCATTTGACTCCGGAGAATGCGGAGAATATCTGCACATATTTGCTCTTGTCATCGGCGGTCGCGGTATTTTGCAGACGTCTTTCTTCAGAGACTTTAACCTCTTCGGATTTGGTTGCCAGCTCATTGCTGAAGCTGTGCTTCGCCGCGACGGAATGGAGTTCCGGCAACTGTACGGAATATTTGGCCGCCAGCCCGATCAGCGCGTCCCACTGCCTGGCGGTAATCTTATTGTCCGTGGCGAATTTTTCCCGGACTGAATTAAAGAACTTTTTATCGTCGTAACTGCGGCGTCCGCTCTTTTCCGCCGGGGCCCATTTTACCTGATTGAGCATATTGACCAGCGCGGCGGCCTTGCTGACTTCAGGCGAGCCCGCATTCTTGGCGGTATCCAGCCATTTCGCGAATTTAGAATAGAAATCATCCAGCATCCGGGTCCAGCCCAGTTTGCCTTCCTCGACCTCGTCCAGATGGAGCTCCATGCGGGAGGTAAAATCGACCTCGATCAAATCCGGCAGTTTAGCCAGCAGAAAATCATTGACCCGGAATCCAAGTTCGGACGGACAGAGCTTGCCTTTGTCCTTCGCCACATATTCTCTGGTCTGGATGGTTTGAATGATCGTGGCATAGGTTGACGGGCGGCCGATGCCGTTGGTTTCAAGCTCCTTGATCAGACTTGCTTCCGTGAAACGCGGCGGCGGTTCGGTGAATTTCTGCTCTTTCAGCGCTTTTTTCAACGAACATGCTTCGCCTTCCTTTAATCTGCCGAGGACTTCTGAAGGAGTCTCGGCGGTCTCTTCGCCGCCTTCTTCGGCTTTTGTCACATCGTAAACCTTCATGAAGCCGGGAAATACCGTGACCAGCGCAGTCGCGCGGAAGGTATATTTTTTGCTGTCGGCTCCTTTAACGTCGGTGTCTACAGTCGTCTGACGCTGTTCGACCTGCGCCATCTGGCTGGCGACAAAACGTTTCCAGATCAGGGTATACAGTCTCAATTGAGTGGCGTCAAGATATTTAGCCAGTGATTCCGGGGTGCGGGTCACGTCTGTCGGGCGGATCGCTTCATGCGCTTCCTGGGCTCCGGCTTTGCTTTTAAACAGGTTCGATTTGCCGGGCAGATACTCTTTGCCGTAAGCGCCGGCAATGAAGTCGCGGCAGGCAATCTGGGCTTCCTTGGACACGATTACCGAGTCGGTTCTCATATAGGTGATCAAACCGGCGGAACCGCCGGCGCCGACATCAATACCTTCATAGAGCTGCTGGGCGATGCGCATGGTATTGCTGGCGGAAAATTTCAGCAGATTATTCGCGGCCTGCTGCAAAGTACTGGTGGTGAACGGCGGCGGCGCGTTACGGGTTTTCGGGGTGAATTCCACCGAAGCTATTTTGAAATCTTTGCCCTGCTGGATTGCGTTAAACGCTTTCAGAGCATCGTTTTCATTGCCAATCCTGAACTTGTCATCATTGATTTTAAACAGTCTGGATTCAAACTCGTCTCCTGCTTTGTTCTGCAGTTGCACCGACAGATTCCAGAACTCTTCAGGCAGAAACGCCAGAATTTCGCGTTCGCGCTCGCAAATCAGGCGCAACGCCACGGATTGCACGCGTCCGGCGCTGGCGCCTTTTTCCACCTGCGACCAGAGCAGCGGACTGACCATATAACCGACCAGCCGGTCAAGCACCCGGCGGGCCTGCTGCGAGTCAACCAGGTTCATATTGACTTCCGTGGTATGCTGAAATGCCTTTTCGATGGCGCTTTTGGTGATTTCGTGGAATGCCACCCGCTGGAATTTGCCTTTAAATGTGTCTTTGAGCAATTCCTGCAGATGCCAGGCGATGGCTTCCCCTTCACGGTCAGGGTCGGGGGCCAGATAAACGCTGTCCGCTTTTTTCGCGGCGGCTTTAATTTCTTTCACCACTTTCGCGCTGCGCGGATTTTCCACATACATCGGCGCAAAGTGGTTCTTGATGTCCACTCCGATTGAGCGTTCAGGAAGGTCGCGCACGTGTCCCATTGAAGCCAAGATCGTGTATTCGGGGCCAAGCATGCGGCCAATTGTCTTTGCCTTGGTCGGAGACTCGACGATTACCAGTTTGTTTCCAGCCATAATGTTACCATTCCATATTAATCATTAAATTAAGCATCTCATCAGGAACAAAAAAATTATAATGTATTGATTCCGTGAAACATTCAAGCGACTTTCAAATTTTTTAATAAAAATAAAAATGCGTGACGTCACTGATTTTGATTCTCTTCCGGCCATTCAATCGGGGTTTTCCTTCCGTTGTTATCCACCGCGACAAACGTGCATTCCGTGCGAAACACTTCCTCGTTTTTAACAACGGCAAAAATGTCGAACGTGACACTGGTATGCCCCTGTTTTATCTTTTCACAGTAAAACTCAATAACGTCGTCCTGTCTCACCGGCTTTTTAAAAAGGATCTCCGCAAAACGCACGGAGACAACACTCCTTCCGGTTATCTGCTGCGCGAATATCGCGGCGGCCTCATCCATCCACGCCAGCATGTTGCCGCCGAAAAGGTTGCCGTTGGTCCCGACATCCTTGGTCATGCAGATTTTGGACGTTACCTTCATGCGGATCTCCATGCTTCAATTGCGGCGCGCTGTTAACATTCGCATCGGTTAATTTAACCCCCTTTTGACTTTTTACAATTTTAATACCGGCTTAACACGGCTTTTATCAGCGGCTGATAACGCGTCAGACTTTCCCGCTCCGGCTTTTCCGTGCGTTTTAAATTCATCTTTTCCTGTTGATTCAACGCTTTGAAAATAAAGCGATACGGTATTATCTTATGAGCTTGCATAAAAATTCTTATTCAGGATACAGCATCATGGAAGAAAATATTGTCAGCAGTCCGGCTCCGACAGACTTTATCCGGGCGATTGTCGCGGAAGACATCAGAAACAGCAAGCACGGCGGCAGGGTTGAAACCAGGTTCCCGCCCGAACCGAACGGCTATCTGCATATCGGCCACGCCAAGGCGATCTGCATTGACTTCGGCATTGCCAATGAAAACGGCGGGGTCTGCCATTTGCGCATGGACGATACCAATCCGACCAAAGAGGACATCGAATATGTCAATTCCATTATGGAAGACGTCCGGTGGCTGGGCTGGGAATGGGGCAAGTATATGTTCTATGCGTCCGACTATTTTGAGCAGCTTTACGACTATGCGGTCGAACTGATCAGGCGCGACAAGGCCTACGTCTGCGATCTGACTCAGGATGAGGTGAAATCCCACCGCGGAACGCTGACCGAAGCCGGCAGGGAAAGCCCGGGGCGCAACCGTTCAATCGAAGAGAACCTGGACCTTTTCGCCAGAATGCGCGCCGGCGAATTCGAAGACGGCTCGAAGACTCTCCGCGCCAAAATTGATATGGCGTCGAACAACATCCACATGCGCGACCCGGCGATCTACCGCATCCGCCGCTTCCACCATTACCGCACCGGCGATAAATGGTGCATCTATCCGATGTACGACTTCGCCCACTGCCTGAGCGATTCGATTGAGGACATCACTCATTCGATCTGCACGCTGGAGTTCGAAATCCACCGGCCGCTGTACGACTGGTTCCTGGACGCACTGGAAGTGAAAAAGCATCCGCAGCAGATCGAATTTGCGCGGCTCAATCTCTCCTATACCATCATGAGCAAGCGCAAACTGCTGGAACTGGTGCAGAATAAGCTGGTCAACGGCTGGGATGATCCCCGCATGCCGACCATCTGCGGACTGCGCCGCCGCGGCTATACCCCGGAAGCCATCCGCGCGTTCTGTGACGTTATCGGCGTCACCAAATACAACAGCCTGACCGATATTGCGCTGCTGGAACACTGCCTGCGCGATGACTTGAACAGGAAAGCGATGCGGGTGCTGGCCGTCATCGATCCGCTTAAAATCGTCATTGAGAACTTTCCCGAAGGCGTTGTGGATGAACTCGATGCCGCCAACAACCCGGAAAACCCGGATTCAGGCACCAGAAAAGTGCCGTTCTCCAGGGAACTCTATATTGACCGCAGCGACTTCATGGAAACCCCGCCGAAGAAGTTTTTCCGGCTGGCCCCCGGCCAGGAAGTGCGCCTGAGATACGGTTACTTCATCAAGTGCGAAAGCGTCATCAAAGACGCCGCCGGCAATATTGCCGAATTGCGCTGCACCTACGATCCGTCGACCAGAGGCGGCAACGCCCCCGACGGGCGCAAGGTCAAAGGCACGATTCACTGGGTTTCCGCACCGCATGCGCTGGAAGCCGAAGCCAGAATCTACGACCGGCTGTTCACGGTTGAAAACCCCGGCGGAGTCGAGGACGATTATCTGAACTACATGAACCCGGATTCGCTGAAAACGGAAAAATGCTTCATCGAACCGGCGGTTGCCAACGCCAAACCCGGCGATAAATACCAGTTTGAACGTCAGGGTTATTTCTGTGTTGACCTGGATTCCAAACCCGGCAAGCTGGTATTCAACCGTACCGTGCCGCTGAAAGACTCCTGGGCCAAGATCCAGCAGAACGAAAAGACTAATTAACGGCATCCGGCAGGATGCCATCCCGGCTATTTGGGACACATTATGATATAGTTTTCAAAGAACTTTCCGGTGCAGTGCTCTCGCTCCGCGAGAGAGGTTCCGATTCCTCCCGTCCGGCACGGACGGCACTGCAACCGAAACACATTTTGGACAGTCATCACCCTTATTTTGGACAACCTCCTCCCATAAGCCCCATTGTTTTAGCATAACCAGACGGACAACCGTCCGACTCCGACATTTTGGACAGCCGCTGAGCACAAAACTTTCGGATAATGTCCAGCATTCCGGAGAGTTTAGAGAGCCGTTGAGCACAACCTGTTTCAGGTTTTGATAAGATTTTCAAACAACATTTGCGATATCCGGTTAAGATTCGCGTTAATTGATACATTTTCGTTATTTTAAACTGCTTAAACATTTTGGACACTGCTCACCCTTATTTTGGACTGCCACGGACGGCACTACAATAAACACATTTTGGACAGTCTATTCCGATACTTTGGAGTCCTCCTGAACTCAATTATTTTCAATTTAACAAACATTCTGGACACATAGTGTGCAGAACGTTTCTCTCGCTCTGCGAGAGGTATTCCGAGCCATCCCCGTCCGGCACGGACGGCACTACAACAAAACCATTTTGGACAGCCGACTCCGATACTTTGGAGTGTCGTTGAGCACAACGGTTTTTGATTTTCACTTTTCTCGCTTTTCTCGCTTTCCACTTTTCACTTTTCACTCCCGCATTCGCGGGCTTCCGCATTCCGACACTTTGGAGTGTCGTCGAGCACAACGGTTTTTGATTTTCACTTTTCTCGCTTTTCTCGCTTTCCACTTTTCACTCCCGCATTCGCGGGCTTCCTCACTCCGATACTTTGGAGTGTCGTTGAGTACAACGGTTTTTGATTTTCACTTTTCTCGCTTTTCTCTCCCGCATTCGCGGGACCCGCAAGCGGGGCACACTCCCGCATTCGCGGGACCCGCAAGCGGGGCACACTCCCGCATTCGCGGGCTCCCCCCACTCCGCTGGTCGTCCGTAAATTTAAACACATCCGTCATAAATCCCAATCCCTTTTATCCACAAAAAAACAAAATGGCAACATTTAAAAATTTTAACAATCAAGTATCTATATATGGTAAAATTGTCAACCGGAACAGCGAAGAGAAGTTCAAATAACGCGATTTTCAGACGCTAAATTTTTGCGGATGAAATGAAGAGAAAACAGTTTTTTCATCGTTTGTCGCGGAAGCGCATCCGGTGTGGAAGACTTGTATTTCGTGGAATACAAAGCATGTTACAGACTATAAAATCATCATAAAAGGAGCGTTTGACGAGATGGCAGATAATTTTTCTGGAATAAAAAATGAAGCTAAGTAATATTTTCCAATATTTAAAGAAGATAAATAATAGCAAAATATCGCTTGTTGTTGTGTATTTAATAATAGGCATTACTTTTTTTGCTGCGTTAATGTACTACACCTTTAACTTGTCTACTGGCTATATGCCCAGTTTGGATTCGCTGAAGCAGCAATTGAAGATTGATCTGGATGATTTAAATTTTCAGACACAAAGCGATATTTATTATATTTATAGAAAATCTTTTCGGGGTTACTATTTGGAAATGTATGGTAAAATATGTCTGACTGATATTAAAAAATTGCTGGAAGATAAAAGCTTGCATATCTCAAGGGAGCCATTGGCATTGGTACGCCCAACAGAAAATCTTCCCGATAATGTGCTAACACAAGTGGGACTTCTTGCAAAATCACCGGAACATCGTCTTTATAGTTTAGGAGATAATCAAAGCGATAGCATTATTATTTTTACTCGTCATAATCGTCGTTATCTTTTAAAAATGACTCTCAATGAAAAAACAGGAGGCTTTATTATAAACACACAAAAACCTCCACGCTAACACTCTGCGCAAAAAATGGATGGAGGCGGTCTATTCGGCGTGTTTTAGTAGGGCGGTGAAGGCGATCTGGAGAATTTGGAGGGTCCATTCGGCATCGGCGGCGGCGCGATGGGCCTGCATGGCTTCGAAACTCTCATCAAGCTGGAACGTGCGGCGCAGATTCTGGAGGCTGTAACTGGGCAGGCCGCGATAGGCTTCCTTCATCAGCCGGATGGAATCGAGCGTTTTGCCTTTCCAGAGTTCCAAGCCGCTGCGGGCTAAACTTTCCTGCAGAAATCCCAGGTCGAAACGGGCGTTGTGCGCCACCAGGATGCTGTCTCTGGCCATGTCCAGGAATTTGTACCCTACTTCGTGAAACTTCGGCGCATCCGCGACCATTTCATCGGTAATCAGATGAACACACGAAACCTGCGGCGGAATCGGACAGCCGGGGTTGACCAGCGACTGAAAACGCGTGATTTCCCCGTTCAAATCAATCCGCACCGCCGCAACTTCGACAATGCGGTCGCGCGCCGGACTCATGCCGGTCGTTTCAACGTCGAACACCGTAAAGGGTCCGAATTCATGCCATTTTTTTGACGACATCGCTCTCTTTCCGCATAGTTGTAAAATCAACGATCTTTATTGTATCCGCCGGCGGGAAAATATCAACTGCTGAAAATATAAATCCGGAATACCGTATAAGTATTCCGGATTTATGACGAACTTATAATCCGCGATTATTCGGCGTAGCCGTTCGGATGCTTCTGCATCCACTTCCACACGGATTCGATAATGGCATTGGCATTTTCAAACTGGGGTTTCCAGCCGAGAACTTCTTTGGCGCGGTCGGAACAGGCAATCAGCGTGGCCGGGTCGCCGGCGCGGCGCGGCGCGATTTCCGCCGGAATCGGATGTCCGGTGACTTCCCTGGCGGCCTGAATGATTTCGTTGACGGTAAGGCCGTTGCCGTTGCCGAGGTTGTAGTGGCCGCTTTCGGGAGCGGTAAGCGCCAGCATGTGCGCCTGGGCCAAGTCAAGAATATGGATGTAATCGCGGACGCAGGTGCCGTCTTTGGTTTCATAGTCATTGCCGTAAACCATGATCTTGTCGCGTTTGCCCTGAGCCACCTGGAGCACCAGCGGAATCAGATGGGTCTCCGGCTTGTGGTCTTCGCCGAAATTGGCGGTGGCGCCGGCGGCGTTAAAGTAACGCAGCGCCGCATATTTGATGCCGTGAATTTCGTTGTACCAGCGGAGGACTTTTTCAAAACAGAGTTTGGATTCGCCGTAAGGATTGATCGGAACCTGGGCGGCGGTTTCGCGGATCGGGTTTTCATCAGGCTGTCCGAACGTTGCGGCAGTGCTGGAGAAAACAATCATTTTGACTCCGCCTTCAACTGCGGCGTCGGCCAGGTTGATGCCGTTGGCCAGGTTGTTGCGGAAATATTTGCCGGGATCTTTCATTGATTCGCCGACCAGCGAGAACGCGGCGAAATGCATGATGGCGTCGAATTTTTCCTGACGGCACAGCTTAATGATCAAGTCGCGGTTGGCCAGATCGCCTTTGACGAAATCGGCGCGGGTATCGACCGCTTCCTCATGTCCGGTCACGAGCGAATCGAACACCACGACCTCGTGTTCGTGATCAAGTAAATATTCGGTACAGGCACTGCCGATATAACCGGCGCCGCCGCAGACAAGTACTTTCATCTATAATTTCCCTTTGCTAGATAATTCATTTCATACAAAAATTTTGATATAACCTTAAAGATATTGTTCTGAGCGGACAAATCAACTGTCATAAGGTTAAAAGTATGTAAAAAAAGACAAATAAAAAATTAAAATTTTTTTTGAGAAAGTTTCCGGATTTCTTCATTTGAATACACTCTGCGGCTTTACTTGTGACGGAAATAAGTTATTTTATATGGGAAATATCCAAAAAAAATATTTTACGGAGAATGAACCAAATGAAATATCTGCTGAAATTGACTGGAATGTGTCTGGCTGTAGTCACCGGGACCCAGCTCTGCAATGCCGGAGCCTTTGAAGACGTTAAAAGCTCTCCTTTTGACGCCGGGATTTACCAGCCGGTCCAATTATTCAATGAATACACCAATATTTACGGGATGCGCCTTTCCCTGTTCATGACTGAAAACAAGGATGTTTGCGGCTTTGACACGGGGCTTGTCACTTTGTCCAGAAATTCCTGCGGGATGCAGGCGTCAGCGGCAAATATCGCCGATAAAGACAGCACCGGTCTGGCTTTCGGGATATTCAACTCCGCGGGCAACCGCCTGTTCGGCGGCCAGGCCGGTTTGTATAACCAGTCCGGAATGAATTATTTTGATAAGACCATCCGCAAGGACTGCACTTCCAAAGGCGTCCAGATCGGCTGGATGAACCATGTGCAGGCGATTTTCAAAGGCTGCCAGATCGGGATCGGCAACATCAGCGATTCATATTTCAGCGGGGTTCAGATCGGGCTCGGCAATTATGTTCAGAATGACGACAACGCTTTTGAAGACTATGACACCGTGGCCACCACTGAAGCCGAAATAAAAGCAATTGAAAAAGCCGACGCCAAAAAGGCTGACGTCAATCCGGCGGACAAGAAAGCCGGCGACAAGAAGGCCGAGGTAAAAACTCCTGAAGAGAAAAAGATTGAATACATCAAAACCCCGTTCACTTTCCAGTTGGGGCTTATTAACTTCAATCCCAAAGGCTTCCTGCCGGTATTCCCGATTTTCAATTTTAGCTGGTAATCCAGTTGCATAATATCCACTGAACAGCGCGGATTGATTTCCGCGCTGTTTTTTTTTCTTTGCAAATCCGGATTTACGGAATATGGTAAACTGATATGATTGATGATAATTAACAGGAGTATATGCGCCATGTCTGAACAGGAAACCTGGCTGATGGTCGAAAAGACGCTTGAGACCCAGAAATTCAGCGTGCTGGCGACACTGATGGGCGAATATCCGTACACCGGCGCCGTGGCATTTGCGGCGCCGCCGGATGCTAAATATATTGTTTTCGCCACGCCCAGGCACACCCGCAAATACGTCAATTTAAAAAGCCATCCGAAAGCATCTGTATTTGTCAGCAATGCCGTCAACCAGGCGGATGATATCCTTGGCGCAATCGGGATTACCGCAGTCGGCGATATCGAAGAACTGCATCATACGCCGGGCAATCAGCACTATTATGACCTGCTTTGCAGCAAGCATCCCTACTTGAAAGAGTTTATAGATTCTGACTCCACCGCAATATTCAGGCTGAATGTGCTGAAGTATTACGTCGTCCGGGATTTCCAGCGGGTTTTCGAGTTCCACATGCAGGATAAAGATACAAATCTTTAATCCGGCGCACCGGCAGACGGGTGACTTTACACCGGAGTTTTCATGGTATCAACTATTTCGGCGACAACCGCCTGATTGGTCACCCCGGAATATTTGGTTTTGTTGTCGATGATAATGCGGTGCGGCAGCACGACTTTAGCCAGCCGTTTGACGTCATCCGGCAGCACAAAATCACGGCCTTCAAGAAAGGCGTTCGCCTGGCAGCAGCGGGAAAGAATCAATAATGCGCGCGGACTGGCGCCAAGCATTATGCGGCTGTCCGAACGGGTGGCGCGGATCAGCCGGAGCATATATTCGGCAACGGATTTTTCCAGCCCGACTTTTTTCACCAGCTCGTGGATCTGGAGAATCTCCTGACAATTCAGGACAGGGACAATATCGGCCGCCGGATCATGTTCTTTCCGGTCGAAAAGAATCGCCAGTTCGTCATTTTCATCCGGATATCCCAGCGACAACTGCATCGCGAACCGGTCCAACTGGGCTTCCGGCAGCGGATATGTCCCCTGATATTCAATCGGGTTTTCGGTGGCGATCACCATGAACGGCAGCGGCAGCGCATGAGCCTGTCCGTCAATTGAAACCTGATGCTCGCTCATGGCCTCCAGCAGGGCGGATTGTGTCCGCGGCGACGCCCGGTTGATTTCGTCCGCCAGCAGGATATTGGTGAACACCGGACCGCGCCGGAAGTAAAAGTTAGCGTCGCGCGGGTTGTAAATCGAACTGCCCAGAATATCCGCCGGCAGCAGATCGGGGGTGAACTGAACCCGGTTGAAGATGCCGTCGATGGAGGCGGCCAGCGCTTTCGCCAGCGTGGTTTTGCCGACTCCGGGAACGTCCTCCATTAAAACATTGCCGCCGGCCGCCAGCGCCGCAATCAGCAGATCAACAATATCGCTTTTCCCTCTGATCACTTTCGTGAGATTTCTTTTCAAATCTTTAATTTTTTGTCTGAGCAGCTCTGTTTCCATCTTTATTCCCTGTCTTTTGCCGGCGTACACAAAACTCATACCGTAATATAACCAGAACGGCAAAAACCGCGAATGCCGCAGAAAAAAACTTTGATAAATTTTATTCCGGACCACTGAATTTTGCAGAAGCAAAAATAAATCTTCCCTGTTTTTTAAAGGTTTAAATTTGACAAAAGATTAAAATGCGCTATTTATAAATTCAGTGATGATTCAGTAAAATTTAGAAACAACATAAGGAGGATGCAGGAATGAAACAATTCACCAGTCTGCTAAAAGCCGGTTCCGCCGCAATTGCAATACTTGCGGGAAATGCATTATCTGCCGGGGATGCCGCCGCATTGAATCCGAAAACCAGCGGTGAATGGCTGTGCAACTGGAGCGATAAAGGCAGCGCCGCGCTGACCGCTGCTGAAGCGGAAAATGCGCTGGCTTGTAAAGGCGTCACCGCGCTGTCTTCCAAAACGGCCGTCCAGATTGATCCGGAAAAGAGTTATAAGCTCTCCGGCTCTTTTAAGCTTGCTCCCGATTCCAAGCCGTCCAAATTTTATTTTGGCATAATGCCGCTTAATGATAAAGGGCAGCTCATATCATCAGAAAGCGTAGGCGCGATTGCAGACACCGAAACTGAACTGGCGGCCGACTGCAATCCGGACGACACGGTCGTCAAGATAAAGAATGGCGACAAATGGAAGGTCGGTCAATTCTTCATGATTGCTTTCAAAGCCGATGACTCCGGCAAAAAAGCCGATCTGCCGAATACGGAGCTTTCCGGCTGGAATGTGGTAAAAGTTGAGAAGAACGGCGATGTTTTTGACTTGACGCTCAAGAACAAATGCGGGAAAAAATATGCCGCCGGAACTAAGATCCGGGAACACAGATGCGGAGGGACTTACATCTATATTGGCGCCGACAACAAAGATGTTACAGCCGACTGGACGGAATCCGCCGCCGCGTTCAAAAAGGCGGATTTGTGGCCCGGCACCTGCGGAGCCAAAATCCTTATCCTGGCTAACTACGGCGGCAAGCCGGATCAGGTAATGATGATGAAAGATGTAAAACTGGAAGAAGTAAAGTAATTCGCTGAAGCATTATAAGCCTGGCTGGAACAAACCGGTCAGGCTTATTTTTTTATCTTGAACCGGACCGCGCAGCATCGCACGGGTTGTAAATCGAACTGCCCGGAATATCCGCAGGCCGCAGGCCGGGGGTGATTTGAATCCGGTTGAATATGGCGCCCACGGCGGAGGTCAGCGCTTTCGCCGGCGCGGTTTTGCCGGCTTGCACGAAACTCATACCGCAGAGAAAACCTTTAAGAGATTTTCCACTTGTTCGATAAAATTTCTCCCGAATGGCTGTAGGTAAGAATATATTCTTCGGCTTTTTTAACGTTTTACATATTGACAAAAGCCCGAAATACGATATTTATTAAGTATGGGAATGATCCAATTGAGTTTTTAGAAACAACATAAGGAGATGCAAGGATGAAACAATTCACCAGTCTGCTAAAGGTCGGTTCCGCCGCAATTGCGATACTTGCGGGAAATGCATTATCTGCCGGGGATGCCGCCGCATTGAATCCGAAAACCAGCGGCGAATGGCTGTGCAACTGGGGCGACAAAGGCAGCGCCGCACTGACCGCTGTTGAAGCGGAAAACGCGCTGGCTTGTAAAGGCAGCAACACGATGATTTCCAAGACGGCCGCCCAGATTGATCCGGAAAAGAGTTATAAGCTCTCCGGTTCTTTTAAGCTTGCCCCTGATTCCAAGCCGTCCAAATTTTATTTTGGCATAATACCGTTTAATGATAAAGGACAGCAGATATCAGCAGAAAGCGTAGGCGCGGTTGCAGACACCGAAACTGAACTGGCGGCCGACTGCAATCCGGAAGACACGGTCGTCAAGATAAAGAATGGCGACAAATGGCAGTCCGGCCAATTCTTCATGATTGCTTTCAAAGCCGATGACTCCGGCAAAAAAGCCGATCTGCCGAATACGGAGCTTTCCGGCTGGGATGTGGTCAAAGTTGAGAAAAACGGCGATGTTTTTGATGTGACGCTCAAGAATAAATGCGGGAAAAAATATGCAGCCGGAACTAAAATCCGGGAACACAGGACCGGCGGAACTTACATCTATCTCGGCGCGTCGAATAAAGATGTTCCGTCTGACTGGACGGAATCCGCCGCCGCTTTCAAAAAAGCGGATTTGTGGCCCGGCACCTGCGGAGCCAAAATCCTTATCCTGGCTAACTATGGCGGCAAGCCGGATCAGGCAATGATGATGAAAGATGTAAAACTGGAAGAAGTAAAATAATTTGCTGAAGCATTATAAGCCTGGCTGGAATAAACCGGTCAGGCTTATTTTTTTATCTTGAACCGGACAGGCCGGTCAAAGTTTGCATAATCAGAATAAAGCTGTAAATTTACAGGTTTGAATTTACAGTTTTGCGGAGATTGCCGCTAACGCCGGGATAACGAAAGAGATAAGAAAATGTGTCTTGCCGTGCCGATGAAAATTATAGAGATTAATGAAAACCGTACAGGGATTGCCGAGTCCGGAGGTGTTTCGCGTAAAGTCAATCTCAAGCTGCTGGACGACTGCGCAATCGGGGATTACGTCATCATTCATGCCGGCTTCGCGATTGAAAAACTTGACGAGGAACAGGCGGCAAAGAGTGTCGCGCTGTTTGACGAGCTCGTTCAGGCGATGTCCGGAATTCAGGGGCAGTCGCGATGAAATATGTCGATGAATTCAGAAATTCGGACGTTGCCGCCGCGCTGCTGCTCGAGATAGCGAAACTGGCGGGCGCTCTGGATAAGCCGGTCAATATCATGGAAGTCTGCGGCAGCCACACCATGGCGATTGCCCGGCATGGCATCCGCGAAGCGCTTCCCGCCCGCATCAACCTCATCAGCGGGCCGGGCTGTCCGGTCTGCGTGACCGAAGCCGGATATATCGACGCCGCCATCGAATTAGGCAAAAAAGGCGTTATTCCAGCGACTTTCGGCGACATGCTGAATGTGCCGGGCTCAAAATCCTCGCTGGCTAAATTTCGCGCCGAAGGCGGACGGGTTGAAATATGCTATTCCCCTGACTCCGCTGTTGAGATCGCCGCCAAAGCGCCCAATGCGCAAGTCGTCTTTCTGGCGGTGGGCTTTGAAACCACCGTCGGCCCGGCAGTGAGCGTGATTGACTCCGCGATAAATGAAAAGCTGGACAATTTGAGCATTCTTACCGCGTTCAAACAGATCATGCCGGCGCTGGAGGCGCTCTCTTCCGATCCGGAAATCAGGATTGACGCTTTTCTGTGTCCGGCGCACGTCAGCGCCATCATCGGGGCCGACGCTTATAAGCCGTTTGCGGCGAAGCACCGGATTCCGTGCGTGATCGCGGGGTTCGAGCCGGTGGACATCCTTTACGGGATCATCGGTATCCTGAAACAGATACAGGCGGGAACGGCGACGGTAGAGAATCAGTATGCGCGGGTCGTCAAGCCGGCGGGCAATGTCCGGGCGCGAAACTTTATCAATACTTATCTGGAAACTGCCGATGCCTGGTGGCGCGGCATTGGCGTAATTCCGCAAAGCGGACTGTCCCTGCGCCGGGAATTCGCGGATTATGATGCCGCGGTCAGGTTCAATGTCCCGATTGAGCGCGGCGATCCGGATAAACGCTGTCAGTGCGGCAATGTGCTGAAAGGCAAAATCCGTCCGGACCAGTGCGGGATGTTCGCGAAAGCCTGCACTCCGGAAAATCCGGTAGGTCCCTGCATGGTCAGTTCCGAAGGGACTTGTTCGGCGTACTTTAAATATGGACGCGTGATCGGATGATTTTGTTTCAATCTGATAACCCTGGAAGCTTTATATAATTATGGAAGAGAAGATACAACTGGCACATGGCGGGGGCGGCAAGCTCAGCGCCAGACTGATAAAAGACGAAATCCTGAGCCGTTTCGGCAACGGGCCGCTGCGGAATCTGCCCGATGCGGCGGAATTGCCGCTGACGGCGGATAAAATCATCTACTCCACGGACAGTTTTGTGGTTTCGCCGTACTTTTTCCCTGGCGGGAATATCGGAGAGCTGGCGGTTTACGGCACGGTAAACGATGTCTGTGTGGCGGGCGGCCGCCCGCGCTGGCTTTCGCTGGCGCTGATCATCGAAGAAGGTTTTCCGCTGGAAAATCTCCGCCGGATACTGGATTCAACCGCGGAGGCCGCGAAACGGTGCGGCGTGACGATTGTTACCGGCGACACGAAAGTGGTCCAGAAGGGCAATTGCGACGGAATATATATGAACACGTCCGGCATCGGAGTGAAAATCGCGGGTCTGGAACTCGGGCGTCAGCGGATTAAGCCCGGCGACGCGGTGATCGTCAGCGGTGCCATCGGCGAACACGGCTTTGCGGTGCTGGCCGCCAGAAACGGCATCCGCACCGGCGGGGGCCTCGTCAGCGATTGCGGCCCGCTGAACGGCTTGCTGGAACAGGCCGCCCCGTTCGGCGATAAAGTTAAATTCATGCGCGACCCGACCCGCGGCGGAGTTGCCGCCGTGTTGAACGAGATCGTTGAAAACATGGAGTTCGGCATCGAACTGAAACAGAATGCAGTGCCGGTTTCGGAAGGTGTGCGTTCGGTTTCGGAAATGCTCGGAATTGATCCGCTGAATGTCGCCTGCGAAGGCCGGATGATCCTGATCTGCGACCAGTCGGCGGCGGACGGCATTTTGTCCGGTTTCAGATCGCTGCCGGAGGGCGAAGGCGCCTGCGTGATCGGCACCGCCGGCGGGATTGCCGGAAAAGTAACGATGAAAACCATAACCGGAGTCAGCCGCCTGATAGACCTGCCTTCCGGAGAACTGCTGCCGAGGATTTGCTGATGCATGAGTTATCAATTGCCGAAGCGGTCATCAAACAACTGGAGAATTACGCCGGCACTCATCCGGAGTGCACCGTAAAAAAGGTGACGCTGGAAGTCGGGGTGATTTCCGGCATTGACCGTTCGGCGCTGGAATTCGCATTTCCGCTGGCGCTGGAAGTGAGTTCGCTGAAAAAACTGGAACTGGAGATAATAACCGTGCCGGTATCCGTGGACTGCCTGGACTGCCGCGCTAAATCAACGGTCGAGAAATTTATGCTGAAGTGTGCTTCCTGCCTGTCAACGCATGTCAAAATATGTTCAGGCAGGGAGTTGAAAATTAAATCGATGGAAATCGAGGAGGCTTGAATATGTGCAAAAACTGCGGATGCGATGCGCCGAAAGGCAATAAGCACGAGCACCGTCATGATCATGAAGGTCATTATCATGCGCATGAACACCATCATGACCACGCCGGGCACGAGCATCAACATGATCACGGCGATCAGCCGCACGGGCATCAACATCCTGAAACCACGCATGTTGAAATGGAAATGAACATCCTTTCGGAAAACGACAGGATTGCGGCGGAAAACCGGGCAATGCTCAAGGGCCGGGGGATTGTTGCAATCAACCTGATTTCATCGCCCGGTTCCGGCAAGACCGCGCTTCTGGAGAAGACGCTGGACATGCTGAAAGGCGATGTGCCGTGCGCCGTCATCGTCGGCGACCAGCGGAGCGACGAGGATGCGAAACGGCTGCGCGGCCGCGGCGCGCCGGTAACTCAGATCGAAACCGACGATTCCTGTCATCTCAATGCCGGACAGGTCGCGCAGGCTTTTGAAAAAACTCTGGAGCCGGACACTAAACTGCTGTTTATTGAAAACGTCGGCAATCTGGTTTGTCCGGCGGCCTTTGATTTAGGCGAAGATTTCAAAGTGGCGCTGCTGTCGTCGCCGGAAGGCGAAGACAAGCCGCTCAAGTATCCGTCGCTGTTCAATACCGCTAGAGCGGTGATTATCACGAAGATCGATCTCTGCCCGTATCTGGACTGGGACATCGAAAAATGCCGTCAATATGTCCGGGGAGTCAATCCGGGGGTTTTGGTATTCGAATTGAGCAGCCGGTCGGGAAAAGGCATGGATTCGTGGATTTCTTACTTGAAAACACTCTTATAGCATGTTATTTTAAATGCGGTTAGTGCACGTGACTTTTTTCAATAATTTATCGAAATCGGTTGCTTGTAAAAGCCCGTCTAAGGGTCTATATTTTTTACTTTTGGGGATATAAAAACATGGAATTAACGAATTTTAACGTTCTGCTTGCAGTCCTGATTATCGCGCCTGTCGTCTTCGGAATCGTGGCATATTTATCGCCGATGGATAAACTCAGAAGTCTGAGTATTGTCTTCTGTTCGGTAATTGTCGCGGCCGCCGGAATCATGATCACCATTGAACCGAACAACCAGTTTACGCTTCCCGGTTCTGAAATGATCGCCACGATTCTGGAAATTGCCATCGTCGGTATAATACTGTATATAGCGGTGAAGATCAGGAACTGGCTGATCCTGCTGATGAGCCTGGCGCAACTGGGAATGATCATTGCTGAAATAATTTTTGTCCACAACGGCCACGCGGTGGCTCATGCCCATGACTTCGCGACCGACCCGCTCACCAAAATATTGATCCTGATTACTTCGATAGTCGGCCCGGTCATTGCCGTTTATGCAATCGGTTATATGAAAAGCCATCAGGAACATGCGCCGCCGACCGCGGCTTCGCTCGGACAGTTCTTCTTCTTCTTCATCGCGTTTCTGGGATTCATGAACGGCCTGGTAATGGCCAACAACCTGAAATGGTTCTCATTTTTCTGGGAAGCGACCACCTTATGTTCTTATATGCTCATCGGTCAGGACGGCGGCGAATCAAAGAAAAACGCGGAACGCGCCCTGCTGATCAATACTTTCGGCGGAACCGCCATGGTTGCCGGGGTGCTCTGGCTGGTGGTGGGTAATCAAACTGAGTCGTTTGACGGACTGCTGATGGCCAAAGCCGTAATCCCGATGGTTCTGCTTTGCGTGGCGGCGTTCACCAAATCCGCCTTGCTGCCGTTCCAGAGCTGGCTGCTCGGCGCGATGATCGCTCCGACTCCGGTCTCCGCCCTGCTGCATTCGGCGACGATGGTGAAAGCCGGTTCCTATCTGGTGCTGCGCGTCACTCCCGGATTTCATGATTCGGCCAAAGTAATGATGGTAATAACATTTATCGGGGCGCTGACATTTGCCGGCGCCGCGCTGCTGGCCGTCACTCAAAGCAACGCCAAGCGGGTGCTGGCCTATTCGACCATATCCAACCTCGGCCTGGTAGTCGCCTGCGCCGGGATCAATTCGCCGCTGGCCTATGCCGCCGCGCTGGCGATCATCTGTTTCCATGCCATATCCAAGGGCCTGCTGTTCCTGTGCGTCGGCAGAATTGAACAGAAAATCGGCAGCCGCGACATTGAAGATATGGGCGGCATCCTGTACCGCATGCCCGTTACCACCAGTGTTGCCCTGATCGGCATGATGTCGATGCTGCTGCCCCCGTTCGGGATGCTGCTGAGCAAGTGGATGGCAATCGAAGCCACCATTCGTTCCCCGCTGATTCTGGTCTTCATTATTCTCGGCAGCGCGCTTACCGTATTCTTCTGGTCAAAGTGGATCGGGCGCATTCAGACATCCTCCTATCATCCGAAATTCAACAAGGAATCCATGGACCCGGCGATGGGATTCTCGCTGATAATCCTGGCACTGGGAGTGCTGCTCACCGGGGTCGGCTCCATGTGGATCTTCAACAAATTCTTTGCCCCGATCACCAGAGAGGTCTTTGCTTCCAGAACGGATATTTCCGATGTGCTGTGGAATGTGTTTACCGCCGCCGGCAATTTTGCCGCGGTTACGCTGTTTGTCGCCGTCGGCATTGCCTTCCTGGCATACTGGCTGCTGGTCTGGAGGCGATTCAAGGAAACCGACGTCAGGCTGCCGTTTCTCTGCGGCGAAAACGCGGAGAGCACTGTTTATACCACTTCCGCCTTCCATAACTCGGAAGGAACAAGGAGCTACGCGTTCAGAAGCATGGGCGACAAAGTTGAAAACTCATGGTCTTCAACCACTTATCTAAAGAACTTCATCTGCGAGAAGAAGGTCACGATCTGGCTTAATCTTGTCGCATGGGTCATTATTATCATATTACTAGGGGAAGCACATTTGTTATGATTGAAAAAATTAACATTACTCAATGGATCATTATTGCTGTGTCGTTAGTTGCCGCGCCGTTTATCGGGGCGCTGATTTCCGGTCTCGACCGGAAAGTCACCGCCAGGATGCAGGGCCGCAAAGGACCGCCGGTGATTCAGCCGTTTTATGACATCATAAAGCTGTTTTCCAAGCAGCCGGTGGCACTGCACAAGCTTCAGATACTGTATGCATTCCTGCATCTGGTATTCATGATGCTGGTCGTGGTCCTGCTGGCAATGGGACAGGATTTGCTGATGATTCTTTTCGCTCACGCATTTTCAACAATCTGTCTGGTGCTCGGCGGGATGAGCGTCAGGTCGCCCTACAGCCGTATCGGCAGCATGCGCAAAATCATGCAGATGCTGGCGTATGAGCCGATCCTGATTTTGATTATCGTCGCCATCTACTTGCAGACCGACAGTTTCCTGGCAAGCAGCGTAATGAGTATGCCCAAGCCGATGCTGTGGTCAATGCCGCTGCTGTTCCTGGCGTTCCTCTGCGCGGTGGCCATCAAGCTGAACAAGTCTCCGTTCGACGTTTCCACCTCGCATCACGCGCATCAGGAAATTGTCAAAGGGATTACCATTGAATATGCCGGGCCTTATCTCGGAATTATAGAAATCGCGCATCTTTATGAAACCGCGATTCTGTTCTTCATCATTATGATGTTCTGGCAGACCAATTACTACGTCGGGTTCGGACTTGAGACAGTGGCGTTTCTGGCAATCCTTGTCCTGGACAATACTTTTTCCAGGTTGACGACGACGTGGATGCTTAAATATATGTGGTCCATTCCGCTGTTTTTATCAATCGCAAACATAATCTGGCTGTGGAGTAAATAAATATGTTCAACGCAGTTTCAAAATCGCCATGGATAGTACACTTCAACTGCAATAGCTGCAACGGTTGCGACATTGAGTTTCTCGCATGTCTTACTCCGCACTATGACGTTGAAAGGTTCGGTATTCTGCATATCGGCAACCCGAAACATGCGGACGTGCTGGTGGTGACCGGTTCGGTCAACAACCGCAATGCCCGCGTGCTGCAGAATGTTTATAATCAGATTCCCGACCCGAAGGTCGTGGTCGCGATGGGAGTCTGCACTTCAAGCGGCGGAGTTTTCGCCGGATGTTACAATATTCTCGGCAGCATTGATCTTGTCATTCCGGTTGACGTTTATGTTCCCGGATGTCCGCCGAGGCCGGAAGCGATGATTGACGGAATTGTCAAAGCTGTGGGAATTCTGGAAAGAAAGCGTAAAGGGGAGATTTTCCCGACTGCGCACAAACCGTCTCAAACATTTAAGCCTTCTGAAGAGCAATCTGCAGAAAAAACAGTAATAAAAGAAGAGAAAACGGTCTGATTATGATTAACAATGTAGAAAATATTACAGTTGATTGTCTGCTGGACAAAGTTGCGTCAAAGCTGCCTCTCGGGTTTCGCTTCGTTACTATGACTTGCGTTGACTGCGGGGAGCATTTTGACATATTGTACCACTTTGACAAAAATTATGAGTTGACCAACTTCAGGCTCAGCCTGAAGAAAGGCGAACCGCTGCCAAGCATTTCCGGGCTGATTTTTGCCGCGCTGGTGGTGGAAAATGAAATTCAGGACCTTTTCGGGATCAAGGTTAACGGTCTTGCCCTTGACTATGAAGGCCGGTTCCTGTTAACTGAAACTGCTCCCGAAAAACCGTTGTGCCGGGTTCCCGGCGTGATGATCGTCGAAGCAGGTAAACCGGCAGAAGCCGCAGAGGTGAAGTAAAATGGCAAAAAATACAATTATTCCGTTCGGTCCGCAGCATCCGGTTCTACCCGAGCCGATCCAGTTGCGCCTGGTGCTTGATGAAGAACGGGTTGTTTCGGCAATCCCCGTGGTCGGTTATGTTCATCGCGGCCTTGAAAAGCTGGCGGAGCAGAAAGACTTTTTACAGGATACTTTCCTGATCGAACGTATTTGCGGTATCTGTAGTTTCATCCACTCGCTGACCTACAGCATGGGCATTGAAAGCATGATGGGGCTGACTCCGCCGCCGCGCGCTCAATATCTCCGCGTGATCTGGAGCGAACTGCACAGAATGCACAGCCATCTGCTGGCCGTCGGCCTGCTGGCTGACGCGTTCGGCTTCGAAAACCTGTTCATGCAGCTCTGGAGAACCCGCGAGCATATCATGGATGCCATGGAAGCCACGACCGGCGCCCGCGTGATGCTCGGCACCTGCTGCCCCGGCGGCGTCAGAAAAGACATTGATCCGGAATTGCTCAAGTTCATTCTGACAACTCTGGTGACTGTGGAAAAAGAAATGGACGAACAGATGCCGGTACTGCTTAATGACTACAGCGTGAAACAGCGGCTGTGCGGCGTCGGCATCCTTGATAAACAGGTCGCCTACGAAAGAGGCGCGGTCGGTCCGACTGCACGCGCCAGCGGGATTGCCATGGACCTGAGAACTCATGGTTACGCCGCATACGGCGAACTGGACGTCGAACCGATGGTTGAGACTGACGGCGACTGCTATGCGAGAACTAAAGTCCGCGTCAGGGAATTGTACCAGTCCATGAATATTGTCAGAAAAGCAATCGGCCAGATTCCTTCCGGCCCGATTAATGTTCCGTTCAAGACCAAGCCTGACGGTGAAGTGATTATGCGGGCGGAACAGCCCCGCGGTGAAGTTCTTTATTACCTCAAGGGTAATGGTTCTGATATGCTGGAACGCTTAAGAGTTCGTACTCCTACATTCGCAAATATTCCGCCGGTGCTGGCAATGCTGGCCGGTTGCGAACTGGCCGATGTCGGGGTAATCGTGATTTCAATCGACCCATGTATCAGTTGTACGGAGAGATAAACCATGTTTACGCTAATTGGCAATGTTTTCAAAAACCTTAGAAGCAAATACGCCACCAGGCTGTATCCGTACGAAGTCAGAGAATCATTCACCGGCTCGCGCGGCAAGCTTGAAATTGATCCTAATATCTGTATTTATTGCGGGATTTGCGCCAAACGCTGTCCGGCTAACGCGATAACAGTCTCCAGAAAACCGGACAAAACCTGGACGCTGGATCCGTATCGCTGTATTGTATGTTCATACTGCATCGAAGTGTGTCCGAAAAAATGTCTTCACATGAATCCGAAGCACCGTTCGCAGGAATAATAATATTGTTGTTAAAACAATGATCTAACGGAAGACTTTAACCGGTCTTCCGTTATTGTTTTGAGGGGTTATGCAAGCAGCGCCTGAAATACTCCGGCTGTCCGAAGTCGATTCAACCAACCGCTATGCGATGAAAAATTTCGACGCACTGGCTGACGGAACGCTGGTCGCCGCTGAATTTCAGACCGCCGGCAAAGGTCGGCAGGACAGAACATGGATTTCACCGCCGCGGGAAAATATTTACGCCTCGTTTGTGATGAAAAACCTTGCGCCGCCGGTCAGCAATGCTTCAATCATCGCGTCATTGGGTGCATTGCAGATGCTGCGGAATACCGCACCTGGCGTCAAATTCTGGATTAAATGGCCGAATGACATCTGCTGCGGCTTAAAAAAAATTGCCGGCATCTTGTGCGAGAATAAACTTTCCTCCGCGTCCTCCGGCATGGTTGCCGGTATCGGAATCAATATTAACATGCCGCAGTCGACGCTTGACGCCATTGACCAGCCCGCAACTTCGCTGTCTGTTGAAACCGGTAGAAAATTTGAGCTGCAATCAGCCGTGACGGCATTGGCGGATTCGCTCCGCGGATACTATGCGGATTATTCCATGGCTCCGCGGCAGTTATTCAATCTGTGGAAGCAGGAGAATCTGCTTATCGGCAAAGCGATTGAAATCTTTGACCCCGGACAGAAACTGCTTCAAGGACGGATTGTTGATATTGGCGAATCCGGAGAAATATATTTTGAAACCGGAGGCGGAACGGTTAAGTTTTACAGCGGCGATATCAGGATCAGAAAAGATTCTTTTGGCGGGGATATTTTCCGGTAACGGTAATTTGTATTGCTCAACTGCGGTTTACAGGTTGAAATACTCATTCAAAATGCTATCGTTAGAGCTTGTATTTACAAAAAATTAACAGCCTCTTAATATAAGAGCTTAAAATGATTATCAAAACCAAGGCATACCCGAGAGCTGCGCTGATTGGAAATCCGTCCGATGGCTATTACGGTAAAACTATTGCTTTTGTCTTCAGCAACTACTGTGCGGAAGTCATGCTTTACGAAAGCCCGGAGCTGGATCTGCTGCCCGCTTTGCGGGACCATTCCAGGTTTAACAGCATTCAGCATCTGGCGGAAGATGTCGATCTCTACGGCTACTACGGCGGCATACGGCTGCTCAAGGCGACAATCAGAAAATTTTACGATTACTGCCAGAAAAATTCGATTGAACTTGACGACCGGAACTTTACCATACGCTACCAGACCAGCATTCCCAACCGCCTCGGCCTGGCCGGTTCTTCCGCGATCATCACCGCCTGCATTCGCGCGCTGAAGCGTTTTTACGATATCAGGATTCCCAGCCCGCTGCTGGCTAACCTGATCCTGGCGGTGGAAAAAGAGGAACTCGGCATTGACGCCGGACTCCAGGACCGGGTGGCGCAATCCTACAATACCCCGGTCTTTATGGATTTTGACAAGAAATTCATGGAAGAGCACGGTTACGGCAATTATCATCCGATTGAAATACCGCCTGAACTGAAAATCTACATCGCGTTCAGAACCGATCTGGCGGAAGGTTCCGAGATTTTGCACAGCCGCCTGCGCGAAGATTATGAAAGCGGGAATCCCAAAGTGCTGGCAGCCATGCAGGAATGGGCCGATCTTACCGTCAAAGTCAAAAGCGCGATGGAAAAGCGCGATTTTACCAGCCTCCCGGCGCTGCTTAACCGGAATTTTGATCTCCGCTGCGAAGTATGTTCTTCCGTCAGCAAAAAGAACAAGCAGATGGTCGAACTGGCCCGTTCGGTCGGCGCTTCGGCCAAATTCACCGGCTCCGGCGGCGCGATTATCGGAACTTATGAAGATGAAGCCATGTACTCAAAGCTGAGAGAAAAACTCAAAGAATTCGATATAGAGGTCATTAAACCGGAGATCGTCACTGCCGGCGATCTGGCCGTCTGAGGTCGTAGCCGGTAATTATTCAGGAGAAGATATGAGAAAAGCAGTAATTCCGGCAGCCGGTTTCGGCACCCGGTTTCTTCCTTTTACCAAAGCCGTTCCCAAGGAAATGATTCCGCTGATCGACAAACCTGTTATCCAGTATGTCGTCGAGGAAGCTGTAGCCGCCGGCCTGACTGACATCCTGATTATCATCAGCGGCGGCAAAATGGCGATTCAGGACCATTTCAATCCGGAAGTCGCGCTGGAGCAGCGCCTGGAAAAATCCGGCAAGACCGCGTTGCTGGAAGAACTCCGCGCCATTAACCGCCTGGCCAATATCCATTATGTTTATCAGCAGGAATTAAACGGTCTCGGCGATGCCGTCAGTTATGCCGAGTGTTTTGTCGGCAACGAACCGTTTGCCATACTGCTGGGCGACACCGTCACTTCTTCCGATGTTATGCCGGTGACGGCGCAACTGGTCAAAACTTATGAAAAAGTCAATGCCTCTGTCGTCGCGCTGGAGGAAGTGCCCTGGGAGAAAACCAGCCGTTATGGCGTCATCAGCGGCAAAACCGATGACGGCAGCCTCTATAAAGTTGATAAATTCGTGGAAAAACCGGCTCCTGCCGATGCCCCGTCAAATCTGGTCATTGCCAGCCGTTATGTGTTCACTCCGGAAATTTTTGAGTGCCTGAAAAAAACGCCCCGCGGCAAGGGCAATGAAATCCAACTGACGGATGCCATGCTGCTGATGCTTCAGCAGCACCCGATGTACGGACTGAAAGTCAACGGCAGACGGCACGACATCGGCAATAAACTGGACTTCATCAAGTCCACCGTTGAATTTGCCTTGCAGCGTCCGGAATTCAAAGACCAGATTACCGCATGGCTGAAAACGCTGAAATATTGAGAAATTAGTACCCGCATAGCGCTGTCCGTCATATTTTTTAAAGAAATACATCCCCGAACAGTATTTTCATAAATGTTTAATTTTAAACATTTTAGAATATCAGAAATATATCCGTCATTTGTTCGTCACGGCAGTCGTTGATAAATTCCGCAAGGCGGCTGCCGCCAGATTATTGTCCGGGATTAACGGTGGCCTTCGCCGCGGTCTCCTCCGCGATTATTGTCCCCGGCGTTGTCAATTGCTCCCCGGTTGTCGCTGCCGGTCGGAGTAACTGCAGGAATATGACTGGGTTGAACAACGCGCGGGATTTCGTTTGCCACGCCACGAGTGCGGTTGTCGGTGACAACCGGCACCGTCTGGACGGAAGCGCGATTGTCTTTGACGGGTATCTGAGTTCTTACAGAATTCTGGTTATCAACTGATTGCTTGCGATTTTCATACACCGTATTCTGAACCCTGGCGTGATTGTCATTTGTGACGTTCTGAGTTCTTGCGGAATTCTGGTTGTCAGCCTGTACGGCCGGAACCGTTTTGCGGTTTTCATACACCACATTCTGGACTTTGGCGTGATTGTCGCTGTTGACGGTTTGAACCTGATTGGCAACCCGGCTGTCATTGACGACATTCTGAGTTCTTGCGGAATTCTGGTTATCAACCTGTACGGCCGGAACCGTTTTGCGGTTTTCATACACCACATTCTGGACTCTGGCGCGACTGTCGCTGTTGCCTGTTTGAACTTGATTGGCAACGTGATTGTCAGAAATGACGGCCTGATTTTTGTTGTCTGCCGCACGACTGACGGATTGCTGCGGATTCGTTTTGCGACTGTCATTTACGGTTGTCTGTGCCGGATTTATGTTGCGGTTTTCACTATTTACAGCATTAATTTTGCCGGTATCACGATTATTGTTATTTTTGTTTACTCCCCGGTTGTCGCTGTGTGCGGAATAAGAGAGGCGGGAATCGCGGTTTCCAGACGGGAAATTCCGGCGCTGGTCCGGCGCATATTTGTAATATTTGCCGTGATCCCATACCCCGCCGCGATAGTAGCAATGCGCCGGATAATAACGGCCGTTCCAGCATACATAACGATCTTTCCAATACCAGTAATGCCAGTAGGAACGCGGATAATAGCGTCCGCACCATGACACCCATATGGTAGTGACGGGTTCATAAACGATCTGCTGATCGTAAATTACCGTATCGCCGTTATTGACGACGATAACCTGGGGCGGCGGCGGGGCAATGGTTATATTTGCATTGGCAACCGGCGTATTAACCGTCACATTTGTACCTTGAACCGGAGCCGGCGCCACCGCCGGAACGGTATCGTTCCCGGTGACGGTGCTGTCAGCGGCTATCTCGGACGGGTCGCCGGCAATAGCGCTGCCCTGATTTTGAGCCAGCGCTTTTTCGAATTCCGCCGCTTTGGCCGGATCGTAGCCGTATTTTGCCGCGACGTCAGGCGAAAGGTCTCGAAAATCAGCCCAGCAGGCCTTGTCGTTGCTGACGAAGTTAATTCCGATTGGCGTAATTTCGGTTACCTTGATATCCTTGTAAACCGTTCCGTCAGTGGTGGTGATGTCTTCGCTCAGGACAGTTGCGGCAAACAAGGCAAACAGCAATAGAACTGCATACCCCTTTTTCATAGTCGTAACCCTTTTGATTTATGCCGGAGGCACTATGCGCACCGGCTTTTTATTTTTCCAATTCGGATGTCCAGATGAACTGTTCTATAATCAGTCGTTAAATTTGTCGATACGGTTACACATTTATTGCAGCCGGTTGATGGAAGTTGAAATCACAGCCGCCGGCAGCAGATTGACAGTATAAAAAAGGCCGGGAAACAATTCCCGGCCTTGTGCAGTATATTGCTATAATTATTGAGGACTAATGCCGTCCGCCGCCGCCGCGGTCTCCGCCTCCTCCTCCTCCGCTGTTGCGTCCGCCGCCGCCGCGGTCATAACTGCCTCCGCCGCTGCTGCGTCCGCCGCCGCCGCGATCATAGCTGCCGCCGCGATCGCCGCCGCGTGCCGGTCCGCGGGATGGAGCATAATGATAGTATCTGCCTTCGTGCCATCTGCCGGCGTTATGAAAGTAATGTGCCGGATAATAGCGCCCGTTCCAGGAGATATAATGATGATCCCAATACCAGTAATGCCACCAGTACCTTGGATAATAGCGTCCATTCCACAGTATCCATGTAGTGGTAACAGGTTCATAGACAATCTGTTCATCATAGACCACCGGATCGCCGTTATTTACAACGACAACCCTGGCTTGCGCCGGAGGCGGTGCAGGCGAACCGATCGTCACGTTTGCGATTGGCGTAGTTACTGATATTCCGGCGGAGCCAGGCGCAGATGATACAGTGGCGGTTGCAACCGGAGTTGAAACGCTGACCGTCTGCGGCGACACTGTCGTTGCCGCCACGGGCGTGGAGACTGTTGCCATTCGCGGCGATACTGTCGTCGCTGCCGCCGGAGTAGTGACACTGGCTGACTGCGGCGATACTGTTGCTGCTGCCACCGGGGTGGCAACGTTAACCGCCTGCGGCGATACCGTCGTAGTCGCTACAGGGGTGACGGCGCTAACTGCCGGCGCCGATACTACCGCCGCCGGAGCAGTTACCGGCGTATTGCTGCTGACTGTACTGCCTTGATTTTGAGTAAGCGCTTTCTCAAAATCGGCCGCTTTGACCGGATCGTAGCCATATTTTTTAGCGGTGTCGGGCGGCAGATCGCGGAAGTCCACCCAGCAGGCCTTGTCGCCGCTGACAAAGTTAATCCCGATCGGGGTTGTTTCACTGATTTTGATGTCCTTGTAGACAGTCCCGTCGGCCGTAGTAACATCTTCGGCCGAAACCGCTGCGGTTAACAAGGCAGACAGCAATATAACTGCATACCCTCTTTTCATTTTTCAATATCCTTTGTTATAATTATCCGGATGCACTATGCACGCCGGCTTTACTCTGCAATTCCATTGGCCAATGAATTGTTCATTAAGTAGTCGCATGAAGAATGAATTTAGTTACATATTTTCTGCAACAATAATAAAATAGTATTTTAAGCCGGTTTTTTCCATAGACGTAATAGTCACGGGCTAAAGCGAATCAACTGCCGGATTTGCATACTATTAAATGCAATGATATTTTTACTTTGTTGTTTATTCTTAAAATTATCAGCAGTTTTTTGACGTTGTGCAAAGGGAAAGGAAATGACAATGCGTATATTGTCAGCTTTATTGATGGCGGTTCTGGCAGTTGCCGCGACTGCTGCGGCCGCGACGGAAACAGATCTTTATAAAAAAAACTGGGTTGCGGTTCACGATTTTACGATATCTCCCGATTTGGCTAAAAAAGGCATAACCGGATGGAATATTGCGGAAGAAATGGAGAACAAGCTGACGCAGACCGGAAAGTACCGGATGATTACCCGCGCCAAAATTGCTAAAGTGCTGAAAGAGAAAAACATTGACACCGGCGGATCGCTCAGTCCTGTCGAAATGGGAAAAGTTTCCCAGGCTGAATATATCGTCACCGGCGAGCTGAAGAAGGAGGGTGACCGCCTCGTGATGGTCGCCAAACTGCTGGATGTATCAATACACTCCGGAGAAGTGGAGAAAAGTTTTGACACCTGGATGTACGACGATCCGGGGGAAAAAATAAATGAACCGGTTTCTTTTATGACCGCCATTCTCGCTGAAAAGCTGACGATGACACCCGGCGAGTTTCTCGAACACGGGCTTGGCAGGATAAAAGCCAAAGACTACGAATCGGCATTTGAAGCATTCCGTGAAATGCAGCGGATTGTGCCGTTTGAACAGATCAAAAGCATCATGGCAGAGATCAAAAAGAATCCGCCAGCAGATTCGCAACTGGATATACCGGCCACCGGGCAGGATGCCGGAAAGCAATTTGACCGGGCTTTGATGCTGATGATAAAAGGGGAAAACGGCATTGCCGCGAAAATGTTCTACGGCATTCAGAAAAACCAGCATGTCGGCGAACTGATTAAACTGGTGGAGATCGCTAAAGCCCTCTCCAAAAATCAGAGTGACCGGACGGAGGCGGCGATGGAGGAGGCCTCCCGCAAATACTGGAACGCGGTAAAAAACAAAGAGCATCAGGAAAAAGATAAGGATCCCCGCGTGCTTTGCGATGAAGCGCTTGGTCAACTGTATGGCGTATTGAACGACAAAAGCGTTTTTCTGTCGCCCCTGACCCGCCGCCGGGTTGAACAGATGGCGGCCAAAATCGAAGCGCTGAAAAAAGGGATGTACGCCGGGCCTTCGACTGACGGAATATGGGTGGTGCCGGATCTGGAAATAGCTTTCGTGCCGATAAAACCCGGAATTTTAACCGGTCCGGCCAATGCGGATAAAAACAATCCGCAAATCCGCTACCGGGCTAAAATCACCAGGCCGTTCTGGATGTCCAGGCACGAAATCACCATTCAGCAGTTCAGCAAATATCTGATTTCGCTGACGTTAAATGACCGGAATGCACGGTATCAGGTGGAAAAAGGGCTGAATCTGACCAGTGAGGACTGCCCGATCAATGAGGAGTATAACATGAAAGCGGGATCAGGCCCGACCTGGGGCGATCCTTCAATGCCGATGACCGGCGTCAGTTGGCAGGGCGCCGCGGCGTTTTGCAAGTGGCTGACCACGGCAGAGCGCACCGCTAAACGGCTGCCTCAAGGTTATGTTTACCGGCTGCCGACTGAAGGAGAGTGGGAGTACAGTTGCCGCGCCGGCGATGCTGACGCCAGATATTATTACGGCAGCGATATGGCAATTCTCGGCGATTACGGCTGGTTCATCGAAAACAGCGGCAACAGCCTGCATCCAGCGGGCAGGAAAAAACCGAACGCCTGGGGATTGTATGATATGCTAGGGAACTCATGGGAGTGGTGCCATGACTGGTACGACGAGAATTTTCTCAGTTTTGATTGCGAGAATCCTGTCGGGCCGAAAAGCTCGCCGGACAGCACCAAAGTCTTGCGCGGCGGCAGTTTTACCAGCAATGCCGAAGATATGTTTTGTTCCGCCAGATATAATTTTGATTACAAGTCCGGCAAAAAAAATATCGGGTTCAGGATTGTTTGCGCTCCGGCAATATAACAAGTCCGCAGTTCTGAAGAGCCGCATTTTGGACATTTTGGACAGTCGACTCCGACACTTTGGAGTGTCGTTGAGCATAGACTGTTTCGCCCATGCGGCCGGCATAACCAGACGGACAACCGTCCGACTCCGACACTTTGGAGTGTCGTTGAGCATAATGCTTTCAAATTGTGATAAAATTTTCAAACAACATTTTGGACAGCCACCTGCACATATTGGACACAGGCTGAGCACAATGCTTTTCAGTTTTCATAACCACTCCGACACTTTGGAGTGTCGTTGAGCACAACGGTTTTCGTAATCTGGGAGTTCTGTGAAGACTGGGAGTTCTGGGATATATCGCTCTCCCATTTTTCCCAGTCCCAGAAACTCCCATCCATAGGCCCCATGGGCCCCATAAGACCCATTGGCCCCATAAGACCCATAGGCCCCATCTGTCTTTCCCCTGCAAACGCCACGCCGTCACGCCATGATCATGCGGCATGCGCCGGAACCGCTGCTCAACTCCGTCAGCGCCCAGACCAGGGCGTCCATGCGGTCGGGGCTGGACTGGTTCATCTCCGGATTGTAGCCGCACAACTGGTCTTCAAGCTGGCGGAACCTGCCGACATGATGGACTTTGCCCATCTCGTACAACGCGGAGACCGGTTCGGCGCGGGTGAACTTGCCTCTGG
>Ga0172379_10002049_pt1 | contig 37288 bp, 22 predicted proteins | sample GrowelOW334metaG_FD_119756 | JGI IMG/M metagenome (GOLD analysis project Ga0172379, IMG submission 119756) | Groundwater microbial communities from an aquifer near a municipal landfill in Southern Ontario, Canada - Groundwater well OW334 metaG | ecosystem: Environmental > Aquatic > Deep... | reverse complement strand
GTGGACGACAACCCGGAGCCGCAGGACCTGAAGATCAGTTGGTTCATGTCGAACGAGAAGGCGCTCACCGTGCCGTTCCCCGGCCATCCCGAAGTCAGCGCCTGCCAGGAACCGACGGTCGTGAAACTGCCGGACGGGCGCCTCTTCTGCACGATGCGCACCGCGTCGGGCAGCCCGTTCTGGAGCGTGAGCAGCGACATCGGCGAAACGTGGACGCAGCCGCACCGACTGTTGCGCAAGGACGGCGGCGAACCGTTGCTGCATCCGCTCTCACCGTGCCCGATGTATGACGTGGGCGGCAACGAAGCCGGCAGCGGACGCTACGCGCTCTTCATCCACAACCACGACGGCCACTACAAGAACTACGGCCCCACAGACTCCAACTTTCATCGCCGCCCGATTCATATCGTCCCCGGACATTTCAAAGCCGGCGCCGATCAGCCGGTCTGGTTTGATGAGCCGAAGTTCTTCATGGACCACGACGGTGTCAGCCTTGGCAAACCCGGCACCAAAGGTCGGCTTGACCTTGCGCTCTATTCCAGCTTCACCGTCCGCAACGGCCAGCCGGTGCTCTGGTATCCGGAGCGGAAGTTCTTCCTGCTCGGCCGCGTGATTCGCGAACCAAAAGCAAAGTGAGCCCATGAACTACATCTTACAACTCATGCTGGTCACTGCCACGTGCGGTCTGGTCGCGCAACTTCAAGCCGCCACTCCGGCCAAGCCAGACCCAAACTTCATCGCCTCGCCTGCCGCGTTGAAGGCGCGCATCCCAAAACAGCTCCGCATCACCAAGCCTGACTATGTCGTCTTCGTGCCGGAGGTCACGGACACGAGCGTCAACGATACCGGCAACGAACACTTCCTCGTCTTCGACGGGCCGGACGGCTCGATCATGGCGGTGTGGACGCAGAGTTCCGCCGAGGCGCAGCCGGACCAGCACATCGCGTTTGCCCGCAGCGCCGACGAGGGCAAGACGTGGTCCAAGCCGCGCATCATCGCCGGACCAAAGAAGCCGGGCGACGGCCTCATCGCAAGCTGGGCCTACCCGCTGGTGAGCAAGTCGGGGCGCATCTACGTGCTCTACAGCCAGCACATCGGCAGACACGACGCGTTCGTCCATTGCACCGGCTGGCTGCACGGCATCCATAGCGACGACAACGGCGCCACGTGGTCGAAACCCCAAAACATTCCCGTCGCGCGCAGCACCAACGACAACCCCGACCCCACCATGCCGCCGAACATGCTTTGCTGGCAAAAACCGCTGCGGCTCGGCAAGGACGGCAAATACTTCGCCGGTTTCACGCGCTGGACCAGTTTCGACGTGCGCAAGAATCCCACGAAGTCATGGATCTCCGCCGACACGCGGGTCGAGTTCATGCGGTTCGAGAATGTGGACGACAACCCGGAGGCGAAAGACCTGAAGATCCGTTGGTTCGCGGCGAACGAGAAGGCGCTCGCCGTGCCGTTCCCCGGTCATCCGGAGGTGAGCGCCTGCCAGGAACCGACCGTCGTCAAACTGCCGGACGGCCGGCTCTTTTGCGTGATGCGCACCGCGTCGGGCAGTCCGTTCTGGAGCGTGAGCAGCGATGTCGGCGAAACGTGGACGCAACCGCGGCGTCTCCTGCGCAAGGATGGCGGCGAGCCGTTGTTGCATCCGCTCTCGCCGTGTCCGATGTATGACGTGGGCGGCAACGAAGCCGGCAGCGGACGTTACGCGCTCTTCATCCACAATCACGACGGCCACTACAAGAACTACGGGCCTACGGACTCCAACTTTCATCGTCGCCCGATTCATATCGTCCCCGGACATTTCAAAGCCGGCGCCGACCAGCCTGTGTGGTTCGACGAGCCGAAGTTTTTCATGGACCACGATGGCGTCAGCCTCGGCAAGCCCGGCACCAACGGCCGGCTCGACCTTGCGCTTTACTCCAGCTTCACCGTGCGCAAAGGCAAGCCAGTGCTCTGGTATCCGGAGCGGAAGTTCTTCCTGCTCGGCCGCATCATCGGCAAGGAGTGGTTCGTCCCCACAGCCGACCCGGCCACCGACTGGAAGCGGAGCAAACCGGATGTGACAGTCTATTTGCCGAAGGAAGGTGAGCATCACGACGGCGACAATGAGATGTTCATCGTCTTCAAGGCGCCCAAGAGCGACGAGTTGCTCGGCATGTGGACGCAGAGCAGCGTCGAGGGCCGCGGCGACAACCGCATCATGCTGGCCCGCAGCGGCGACGGCCGCCGTTGGTCGCAGCCGCAACGCATCATCGGCACGACGCCGGGGACGAAGGAACCGCAGGCGAGTTGGGGCGTCCCCATCGTCGCGCGCACGGGGCGCATCTATTGCGTCTATGTGAAGGAGCAGCCGCACGCCGAAGCCGGACAGAAGCAGGAGTCGGGCGGCATGGGCTGCCTCTACAGCGACGACAACGGCAAGACTTGGACGCCGGGCGCCGACATCCCGATGCCACGGAACAAGTTTGATCATCCGGACCCGGCGATACCCAAGAGCTACTGGCTCTGGACGACCACGACGCGCGACCGGCACGGGCGGCATCTGCTCGGTTACACCGCGACGACCAGCCAAGCGGTCAAGACGTGGCCGTCGAAGTTCTGGGTCCACAAGGACACCCGCTGCGCGTTCGCGCGTTTCGAAAACATTGACGACGGGCCGGACCCGAAGGACCTGAAGGTCACGTGGCTGCCGACGGACCGCGAGGGCCTGGAGGTTCCGAACCGCATTTACCCCGACATGTCGGTCGCACAGGAACCTTGCGTGGTGTTACTGCCCGACGGCCGGCTGCTCGTGGCGATGCGGACGATGGCCGGCGCGATCTGGTATAGCGTCTCTGACGACGACGGCGCCACATGGCGCAAGACGGAGCCGTTGCTTTACCGCGACGGCGGCAAACCCATCGCGCAGCCGCTCGCGCCCGCGCCGATTTACCCGCTCGCCGACGGCCGCTTCCTGCTCGTGTTCCACAACAACGGCGGCACGCGCGGCGCCTACAGCCAGTGGAAGACGAAATGGAATGGCAACCAAGCCAACTACATCCGCAACCCCGCGTTCATCGCCGTGGGCGAGTTTCGTCCGAAAGCGCACCAGCCGATCTGGTTCAGCGCGCCGAAGCAGATTCTCGACACCCAAGGCGTCATCGTCGGCCCGAAGAAGACCGCCGAGATCGCCACCTATCCGAGCCTCACCGAATGGCACGGCCAGCGTGTTCTCTGGTATCCCGACCGCAAATACTACCTCCTCGGCAAATACCTGCCCGATGCGTTGCTCGCCGACATGAAGGCGCCGACTGCGACGGAATGATGATGGTATGAGAATACAGCTCTTGCTCAATGTGCTTCTCTGCACTATCGCTGCCGCCTGTGTCGCAAACGAGCGCCGCTACGACTTCTACCAGCCGCAGGTGAAGCACGTCGTCATCCACGAGGGCAAGCTGGCGGAGGGACACTACGCCTACAACCACATGGCATCGGTGGAATGGTTCGATGGGCGATTTCATGCGGTGTGGGGCGCGCACGCGGAGACGCATCTGGAGGGCAAGCCGAGCCAGGTCAACGTGTGGGCCACGAGCGCGGACTTCGAGCAATGGAGCGCGCCGCGGCGGCTCGGGCACATCGGGCCGGGCGCGTTGCCAGCCGACCCGCAATGCGTCCAGTGGCAGCCGAATCTGCTCAACTACCGCGACCGCCAGCTTTGGTGCGTCTGGTCGTTCAACAGCAAGGATCCCGAACTCGACGGCCTCTACCTGAGCACGCTGGAGAAAGGCAGTCTCGACTGGCGTCACCGCCGCATCCAGCGCCGGCAAAACGTCAACGGCCAGCCCTGCGCCATCTTCGCCAGCCAGAACCCGGTGCTCCTCGCGTCGGGTCGCGTGCTCGCGCCGGTGACGCTCACGCGCCGCGACCCGAAGCACGACGCGGGTAGCGGCCACAAGACGGGCGACGTGGTGTTGCGCTGGAACGCGTGCTTCTACACCGACGACGGCGGCGCGACGTGGCATTGCTCCAACCCGATCAGCTCGGTGGACGAGGCGGAGGGACAGTGGGAACCGTTCTTCTACAAGCAGAGCGACGGAAAACTCCGCGCCTTCATGCGCAACTTCACCAAAGGCATCCCGCACGGCACGCAATGGCGGCTGACGACTGTCGGCACGGGCGCGGCGAAAGGCACGCCGGTGACTTTCCCGAACGACCCGGTTTATTCGTTCATGGAGACCGCCAACTGCCGCCCACAAATCTTCCGGCTCGACGGCGGGCGTTACTGTCTGTTGCAGCAGGACGCGTTCGTGAACCATCGCGATTACTCGACACGGCTGAACGTGGCGCTGCACTTCAGCCGCAGCGGCGCGGATGATTTCGTGGCCGGGCCGCCGTTGTCGCGGCCGGGCGTCATCAGCGCCTACCCGCAAGGTGTCGCGCACGCCGGCAACATCTACCTCGCCTTCACCTCCGGCCCCGGCGACCAGCCGCGCGGCATCGAAGGCACCATCGTCACGCCCGCGCCGAAAGCTGACCGTTACTACATCTGGCCGCGCTCGAAAGAACTCATCAAGATGCAGGACGAGAAGGACGCCGCCGGCAAGAAAAAGGTCATCCGCACCAATCCCAACTCGCGCACTGCGTTGCCCCGGGTGAAAACAACCGAGCAACGCAAGACGCTCCAGTTCAGCGCCCGCGCCAGCGCCGGCGTGGATATTGACCCGGTGGATCTCGCCGCCGGCCAGTCGCTGGAGTTCCGGTTCGAGACGAAAGTGTTGCGGCTCCAGCCCGTCGGCCGACTAATCTTCTGCTCGCTCGGCGACCGCATTCCCATCCGGCTCGGCATGCCTGCGAACCGTCCCGGCAAGCTCTACGCCTACACGCGCAACCAATGGGAACCCGTCTGCGACTTCCCGATGCAGCAGTGGCACTCCGTGCGCGTCACCGTGCGCGGCGCGAACTTCTCCGTTGCCGTGGACGACCAGCCACCCAAGACGTTACCGAACCCAATCGTGAATCCGACGCCGCGCCTCTACCTCGGCGACGGTTTCGAGGTGGACTACATCTACAGTCTTTCCGGTTCCGAGTTCCTCGTGGACATCGCTTCGCTGCGAAGCCGAGTCCTGCCCGCACCGTAGTTTCAGTCTGGCATAATCAAGGCTGCCATTCATCCGCCCCTGCCATGAAACACCACATCCATCTCCTCATCATCTTGTCGGTTATCGTTAACAGTCTCATCGCCCCGCTTCTCTCACGCGCTGCCACCACCGCCGAACTGCTTGCCCAAACGATTCCGCGCATCGAGGAAGCCGCGCTTGCGGTGAGCAAGATAAAGTCCGGTGACGCCGACCGCGTGCGGTGGCTTAACGACCAGGTCGGCATTCTTCGCACGACGGCGGCGGACGTGCAAAACGACCTCGCGTGGAATACACCGCGGTCGGTTGCGAATGCGACCATTGCCCTGGGGGACATTGACTACATGATCGGACATATGCGGGAGGATATGGCGGCATTGAGCCGACTTTTCGCTCCCGGCCCGCGCCTGTCGGTTCGGGATTTCGGAGCGCGCGCCGACGGCGGAGATGACGGGCCGGCCATCGCTGCGGGCATCCGCGCGCTCGCCAAGACGCCGAATTCCACCCTCTTTTTCCCGAAAGGAAAATATTATCTCAGAACCCTGATGACCACCGATGACGTTCCGTTCGCCCATATTCCCGCAGCCCCGGGTATCGCGCAGCATTATCAAACGCACGCTGCCAAGTTGCGTGCCCATCTCCTGCTATACCGCCTCGCACACGCAACCCTCGAAGGCGAGGAGGGGACGGAACTCATCATGGCCAATCCCCTGGAAACCGGAATTCACCTCTGCCAATGCGAAGCGGTCACGTTGAAACATATCGTCATTGATTATGACCCGCTTCCCTTTTGGCAGGGAACCATCACGAAAATCGCCCGTCCCAACCTGCTGGAAGTCGTCCTCGATAAAGGCTTCCCGCCGCCGACCGCGTCCTTTTTCAAGACCGCGAACCATCCCCGGGCGCGCGTCAACCTGGCCGCCTCGTCTGGCGCAGGACGTGAAATTCGCCTGACCGCCGTCGCACCGGGCGGCACTGGATTTGAGGCAATCGAAACGATGCGGGACGACTCCTGCCGGTTCAAGATATCGGGCGCAAAGGAGTGGGACATCCGCAAGCTTGCCAACGGGATGCAGGTGGTGTTTTTCGCCCGCATGGGGTCGAGCCATGCGGTGAAGTTTGATGCCTCGCGCCGCTGCACGGCGGACCACGTCACAGTTTTCGCCTCGCCTGCCATGGCATTTGAGGCAGGCGCGAGCGAATCGCTCGTCATACGGGATTGCGCGGTGACGGCGCGGCCCGGCACCGGACGCCTGTATTCGACCGCGGCCGACGACCTCTACTTCACCATGAACACATTCGGCAGTCTAGTGACACGATCATCCTTTCGGGACAGCGGCGACGACTTTCTGAACATCCACACGCTGGCGCGGCCCGCCCACAGCGTGGACGGGAGCGTGCTCTACATGCCGATGGCGTTCTGGCCTCCCGCGCTGGTGCGTCCCGGATTCCGCATCGGCGTCTTGAGGACAAGCGCGGCTCGGGGCGACATCGGCAGCGCGCATCGCATCGCCGCGGTCGAACTCGCCCGGATCGGCGGCTTTTCGCTCCGCGGGATCGACTGCTACAAGCTGACGCTCGCCGAGCCGATCGCCGGGCTTGTGACGCTGGCAACGGTGGGGAAAGGAAAGAGCCCGGATAATCTCATCATCTTGGAAAGCCTCAGCCACGGATTTGTCGTGGAACGCAACGAGTTCTCTCGTGGCTATTCGCGGATGCTGCTGGGCGGCAGGAACGGCATCTTCCGGAACAATACCGTCGCCGATATCTTGATGGTGCCGCGGTTCATGTGCGTCGGTCCCGAACGACTCGGCGGGCATGGCGGGGAGTGGAACGCGCCATGCAACATCGCCATCGTGGGAAACACATTCACGTCCGCACGGAACAAGCCGATCATCCGGTTTCAAACGGGGACTTTCATGGGAAAGCCATCAACCGAAAACGATATCATACATATCAGGATTACCGGGAACGTCTTTCGCACGGACAAGCATGCGGGCCTGCCGTTCATCACGCTGGCCAACGTTGACGACGTCCAGATTGCAGGCAACACATACCTGTGCGGTAGCGCGCCGGATGCCGTCGCCGCGAGGCTCGATCAGGGAGCACGGGTCGCGTTCAAAGATAATGTCATCGAGTCGAAGACGCCGGAACCGTTCGTCTTCGGCGAACACGCATCGAAAAACGCGGCGAACATATCGGGCAACCGCACGCAAGCACATTGACGTCGGCAGGGCCAACGCCGAGGGCAAAGATTCCTAACGTTTCGTAGCCCTCACGCTCCGCGCGAGGTATAACAACAGCGGCATCTCGCGGAGCGAGATGACTACTATGACAAATGCCTCACTCTTCAGCATCGCCACGGCCGGTTGCAGGATGCTGGCTGTCTTGTTGTTCCTGCCGCTCGTTGCGTTTGGCGCGGAGCAAGGACCGAATCTTCTGACCAACGGCGATTTCGAGAGCGCGCAGGTTGCGCCGTGGGAAAAGCGCACGCCGGATGACAAGGACCACACACTTTCCATCGTCGCTGACGCGGTGCACTCGGGCAAGCAAGGCGCGCGGATCGTCAACCAACGAGCCGTGGTCAGCCGGTGGCGGCAGGGAGTGGATGGGAAGATCAAGGTTCCGGTGGGCGCGAGCGTGCGGTTGACGGGTTGGATTCGCACAGAGTTGGGCGACGAAGGCTACGCGTCGTTGCGGCTCTATTGCATCGGGGAGAAAGGCAAGATTCTGGCGCAGCCGCAGACGATGGCGGTGCGGGGAAAATCGGCATGGAGGCGCGTCTCGCTGAACGCCACCGTGCCGGAGGGCTGCGAGCATCTCATGGTCTATCTCGAACTGGAAAAGGCCGCCGGCACAGCGGACTACGACGACATCGTGTTGAGCGTCGTCCCTGCGGCGAAACCGCGGCCGACGTTGAACGACTTGTTGCTGCTGACCGATGCGCCCGCTGACGATCCAGCGGTGGTCAGCCTGCGAACACTCTATCCGGACCGGCTCGTGGTTGCATCGCCCACGGAAGTGCTGCCGTGGAGCCGTTGTCGCGGTGCCATCGCCTTCGCGCGCAAGCCGGAGACGCGTTTTGATTTCGTGGCAGTCGAGGCTTTCGCGCGGCGCGGCAATCCTGTCGTGCTGGATTTGGCTGTCTATGCGGCGATGCGGGGCGTGCAGCTTCGGGAACTGAGCGTGACCAACGCGCCTTCGCTTCGCGTCGTGCAGGAGCACCGCGTGACGAGCGGTTTCAAGGCGGGCGATTCGATTCCGTGGGGCGACGGCACGGCGAAACGTTGGAGCCAGCGCGTGCTCGACGGCGTGAGCCGCGACAAGGTGCTGGCCAAGTCCTCGGAATGCGGCGCGCTGGTCTTGGCCGAGACGTTGGGGAAAGGAGTGTTGCTGGCAACCGACCTGATAGGATTGCCGGAGCCTCTCTGGAACCGACCCGGCAGCTTCAACAAATATCTTTTCGCGGGCAACGCGCTCGGCGGCACGGTGCGCTACGGCCGCCACTATCCGCAGCGGCTCAAGTATGCGGAGTTTGTCGAGGCGATGCGAGCGCTCGCGGCCGAACTGCCGGCGTTGCGCTTGCAGGATGAAGGGCTGGCCAGCGGCGCTTATCGGATTCACAGCCTCAACCTCGGCGATCCGAAGAAGCCGACGTTCCTCGTCTATGGAGCCGCTCACGGCAGCGAGTGGGAGCCGGGCTACGGACTGCTCACGCTCGCGCGGCTGCTCGCGTCGCAGCCGTTGGGTGAGTTGTTCGACACGAAACGCTACGCGCTCAAAATCATCCCAATCCTCAACCTGTCCGGCTACGACCTGAACACACGACAGAACGCCGCGCGCGTGGACCTCAACCGCAACGGCGGCGAGTGGTGGGCGCTGTTCAAGGGCCGCGACTCGAACAAGGACGGCGCGTGGGGGCTGGGCGACTACGATTGGAAAGGCACCGGGCCGTTCTCGGAGCCGGAGACGCGGACGTTTCGCGCGATCTGCGAGCGGACGCCGCTGCGCGCCGCGCTTGACTTCCACGGCAACTCCGGGGGGCCGGGCAACAATCGGCTCGTGGTCCTGCCACTGACCGCGCGCGACGACAACGAGGAACGCGCCGCCGCCGCCGTGCGCGCGTTCAACGAGGCGATGCGCAACCGCTACGTGCTCCAGCAGGCGAACCGCCCCGCCGTCGCGCAGTATGACATTGAGGCGACGCACTGGGATTCGCAGCGGCCCACGCTGATAGAGACCGCGTGCAAGGGCCGCTACGGTTTCCTCTGCGAAGTTCCCGCAGGCTACAACGGCACCTACGGCCTAGTGATGCAGACGGACATTGTGATTGAAACCTGCCTTTCCTTCTTCAAAGCGTATCAAGCGCCATGATTGGAGTTGCCCGATTGCTGATGAGGTTCTTGCTGCTGGCGTTCTGCGCTTGCGCGGAAGCCGAGGAACTTGCCCACGCGCCGTTGAGTCAGCTCTTATCGGCGGTCGCCACTAATGCCTCGCTCGCGGAGGTTCGGGCGAAGTTCATAGCCGAGGCGAAACACGATGCGAGAAAGCCGGTGCTGCTCCGGCCGCAAACGCTTGAGGAACTGCGAAAGTGGCGGGTGACGCTGAAATACAAGACGCGTCCTCCTCATATGGCGGCGCTCCCCGACAAGGAGTGGGAGATTTTCTGTCTCTCGCAGGGCGACAACAATGCCGGCGGTTTGCTCAAGGTCGAACTGCCGCGTCTCGCGGCGGCGGCGACGCTAACGGGCGACGCGAAGTTGTTCGAGCGCGTCTGCGCGCAACTCGTCGAGCTGGCGACGTGGTCGCCACTGGAACGGCGCGGGTGGTCGTTGAACAACTCGAAGCCCCGCTACAAAAGCGACGACGGCGCGTGGCTCGGCACCGGCTGGCTGGTGCGGGCGATTACGGACACGGTGGACCTGCTCCCACCCGACAAGATTCCGCCGGACCTGCGCGCGGCGCTGGAGTCTCGGCTGGCCGATGAGTTGGCCTTGATGGAGAAGGACTGGGCGACGAAGCGGCCGTGGTATGTTCGCAGCGAGGCCGCGCACAGCAACCAGTGGATTCTGCCGAACGAAGCGCTCGTCCGCGCGTGCCTGTTCCTCGGTGTGGACCGGCATCGCGAAACCTATGAAGCCGGGGTCGCGCGGCTGCTACGTTCGATGGATGTGCAGGGCAGCGATGGTGAATTCGTCGAGGGCCTGCGCTATTCCGGCTTATCGCTCGAGAGCCTCTACTCGATCGCGCGTGCGACGGCGCGGACTGGCGACAACCGGCTGCTCGCGCATCCGTTCCTGCAAAAGTTCCCCACGTGGCTTGTTCATCATTTCCAGCCCGGCGGATTCCTCATCAACGCGTTCGATGCGCCGGGCAGTTCGCAGGGCAACCTCTCGCGCGACCAGAACCTGCTCGCGACTGCGGCGTTCGTGACCGGTAATCCGCACGCGCTGTGGGGACTGCGCACGCGCGCCGGCTTCGGCGACACGCTCGACGCGATCCTCGCGGCGAACATGCCGGCCTCGCGGGCGAACGCGCCGCCGCTTTTTGCGAACTACGCGAAGGCGACGCGGCTGAATTGGCGCAGCAGTTGGGATGACGACACGGCGACGGGCCTCTGGCTGCGCGGCGGCCACGCGACGGATTTCCACGACCACATGGATCGCGGCCACGTGAACTTCATCATCGGCCGGCGCGCGTTGCTGATCGAAGCCGGCACGCTCAACTACGCCGTGCCGAACAACGCGACGCACCTGCGCAGCGTCGCCGGCCATAACGTGTTGCAGGTTGGCGATGCCGCTCCTGAGAAGCTAACGCCGGCGTTGCTGGCCAACGCGGGCCAAATCCTCACAACGAAGCGACGTGCCGCGCCGATCACAGTCGAGCGGATGGATGATTCGGGCGGCGCGGCTTCCGTGGATGCTTCTGCCTGCTACGAGTCGGTCGCCAAATGGAAACGGCGCGTGGAATGGAACCGAACTTCAGTGACCATCGAAGACGAGGTCGAGTTGAAGCAGCCCGACATCGTGCAGTTCCGCTGGCACCTTGGCGTTCCAGCCGACGCACCGCACCGCGTCAGTGCAGGCCAAATCACGGCGGGCGATGTTTCGCTGACCTACACCGCAGACCAGGCCGTCTCTGGCCGCATCGAGTCCATGCCCGACGCGACGCTCGCGCCCAAGCAGGTCACACAGCACGCGTGCGTCGTGCTGCGCACCGACCAGCCGGTGCAGCGGCTGAAGCTCAAGACGCACGTGTCGCTCAAATGAACACGATGAAGACGATAGCAATCAGGATGGCCTTGTTGCTGGCTGCCGCCGCCGGCAACGCGGCGGACGCAGAGTTCAATGAGACGGCGGGAATAACGTTGTTTGCGTTTGATTCGGTGGCGATACCTTTTTCGCAAAACCTGCGGCTGGAGATGCGGTCGCCGACGCGGCATCCGGCCAATCCGGTGTTGCAGCGCGGCAAGCCGGGCACTCCGGACGCCTTCGGGGTGCAGTTCTACGGCTCGGTCATTCGCGAGGGCGGCAGGTTCCGCATGTGGTATGTCGCGTTTGACGATGACACCGAGAACAAGGTGGCCTCGGCGCGGTGGCGCGCGGCCTATGCCGAGAGCCGCGACGGCTTGCACTGGACCAAACCCAATCTCGGCCTCGTCGAGTATCGCGGGAACAAGAACAACAACCTCATCCTGACCGATCCCGCGCCGCTGGGCTTCGTCAATCTGAAGGTGCTGGCCGATCCCGACGATCCCGACCCGGCGCGGCGCTACAAGATTTCCACGCACGTCTATTTCCGCCACAACACGCGCCTCGGCTCGCTGGCGCCGTTTGCGAGCACGGACGGGCTGCAATGGAAACTGCTCACCGCGGCCAAGCCCGTGAAGGCGGAGTTGCGCAAGGAAGACCTCGTGCTGCCCGCCGTTCACTTCGAGCCGTGCGGCGGCCTGTATAAATGGGACGGCATGTATTACGTCTGCGGCCAGAACGCCATGAACGCCACGCGCCCCTACCAGGGCCGCGTCACGCGCATGTATCGCTCGCCGGATTTCGTGAACTGGTCGCAGACCAGCAGCATCGGGTTCATCCGCACGCCGCAGCACACGCCGCTGGGTCCAGGCCGAAGCCGCGAGGGCGAGCAGACGCACGAAGCCATCAGCGTGTGGAATCGCGGCAACGTGCTGCTCGGCGTCTATGGCCGCTGGCACGGTGGGAAGGAATGGAAGGACGTCACGATTGACCTCGGCTTCGTGGTGAGCAACGACGGCATCAACTTCCGCGAGCCGGCGCACGAGTGGACCTTCCTCCAGCGTGGCGAAGACGGCGCATGGGATCAGGGCGGAGTGTTGCAAGGGCAGGGCTTCGAGAACATCGGCGACGAGACCTTCATCTACTACGGTGCATGGGACCCGCGTCATTGGGAAAACACGCCCGAACGCGGCGGCGTCGGCATCGCCACGCTCCCCCGCGACCGCTTCGGCGACCTCGTGGTGGAGGAAGCGGGTAAGGGCAAGGGCGACTACCAACTCCCGGTCATCCAGAGCGAGTTCATCACCGCCGTCGTCCCGATCAAGCCCGGCGTCGCACACCGCTTCTATCTCAACGCCGACGGCCTCGGCCCGCAGTCAGCCCTGAAGATCGAACTGTTGGACAACCACGAGCGCCCGTTGCCGGGATTCTCCGGCAAAAACGCGGCAGTCGTTCGCCGGAGCGGCTTCCATACGCCGATTTCGTGGAACGGGCAAACAGCAATCGCCGGCCTGCCGGACCGCATCCGCTTCAAAGCAACGTTTGAAGGCGAGCAGAAGACGAAAATCCGCTTCAGCGCCCTTTACGTGCAGCCCGATGTCGCCTTGAAATAATGAACAATGGATGCTCAAAGGAATGAATGCCGCTCACCAACTTCACAACGCAGCACGAAAATACTGCATTGATCGATATGCTCATTGGTGTGCTGAGTATCAGAAGCTCAGCGAGCGGGGGCGAGCACGCATTGGCAGCGGATACAGTGACGAAGCTTACGATATTTTCCCACGCTATAACGTATTGAGCGCGATCCTTACGGAAATCGAGAGGATTGATTCTGACGATCTTCCGGATTATTCAGCGTTGTCTGATCTCCTAATTCTGGCTGGCCACACAGCAAGTAGCCCGTTTACCGAAAAACCGCATTCGAACATCGAGGCCGCTGCGATTGCCGATGAACGGCTCAAGTTCGCCGCAGCGGTTCAGGGCTTCACCTTGGATTCGCTTGCCAAAATTCCGATGCTGCCATATCGCCGAGTTCTCTCCTCAAAAGAAGTCGTGCCACTATGGGAGCAAGCCAAGCAACGGTGGGCCGCTGATGGGAGTTACTTCTACCCGCTCGCCGAGCGGACAGATGCGTCCCTCTGGGCATTCGATGCGGCAGCCTTTCATCGGGAGTTTCCGCCGAAGCGACTTCAGGACATCCTCCGGTCATGGGGTATCAAGCGACTATATGAATTACGGGAGTATGGCGCGAACAACTACCTCCTCTCTACTGACGCTTGGGATCCCGCCTACGATGGAGCAGAAGGGTTTTGGTTCACTAGCTCATTCGATTGGATAATGTATGCATCACACGAAGGCTCTATAACGACTGGTGGGACTCTTACGGACGTTATCCTATCGGAGTGGAAGGCATCTTATCAGCACCAGTGGACACTAGGAACCAACGGCTGACGACAGGGTCCAATGAACGGTCCCCTGCTGACGTTTCGGAACGCCGCTTCACGTAAATCACTGGAGGTTTCGCTCATGGTCGGCGGCGGCGCGGGGACTTCGCCCTTGTGCGGCGGTGTCGGCGACCTACAATGCCGCCGAAAAAACGTTGGCCAGACAAGAGTGTCTGGCCTACGAATTGTTCAATTTGCCATGAATACGATGAAGAGAATCCTTCTGAGCATCACCGCCGTCGCTTGCTGGATCAGCGGCGCGGTTTTCGCGGCCGACCCGCTGCCGATCAACCAGCCGAAGGTGAAGCTGGTGAATGACTCGATTCTGGAACTGGAGGCATTGAACTTTGCGCGGGGCGAGTTCGGCACGTGCATCAACGGCCAGACGTTTCAGATCGAGGCGGTGGTGAGCTTCAAGGGCTGGCAGTATGCGACCTGTTTCGACGGCAGCAAACGGCTGTGTGTGGCCCGCCGCCGCTTGCCGGCGGAACCGTGGCAAAGCATCGCCTTCGACGACTACAAGATCAACCACACCGACGTCCACAACGTGCCCGTCATCGGCATTTGTGCCGCCGACGGCACCATTCATCTCGCCTTCGATCATCACTGCAGCCCGCTGCACTATCGCGTGTCGCGGGCCGGGGCCGCGACGTCGCCGGACAAGACGCAGTGGACTGCGGCGCTGTTTGGCCCGACCACCGCGGAGTTGGTCAGGGGCGTAAAACTGTCCCGCGTGACCTATCCCGCGTTCGTCGGCACGCCCGCTGGCCGGCTCCTGTTCTTCTGTCGCATCGGCTCCAGCGGCGACGGCAGCAATCATCGGGCATTCTACGATCCCGACAAGGGCGGCTGGACTGTGTTGGGCGAGTTCATCAGCAGCGCGGGCGACTACCGGGGCAGCACAACACGCAACGCCTATCACAACGGCTTCGACTACGGACCGCAGGACCGTCTCCATACGACCTGGGTTTGGCGCGAGGGCATGGACAACCGGCAATGGGGACTGCTCAATTGCCACGACCTGCAATACGCTTACAGCGACGATGGCGGGCGCTGCTGGCGAAACAACGCCGGCGAGGTCATCGGAACCACCGGCCAAAAACCGATGCGCCTGTCGTCGCCAAAACTCACCGTGCGGGAAGTCCCGTGGCGATGGGGAATCATGAACCAAGTGACGCAGACGGTGGACAATCGCGGCCGTGTGCATGTGGTGCTGTGGCAGAACCCACCTGACGCGCCGGCTGCGGCCAAGGACAAGAGCGACTGGCGTTACTTCCACTACTGGCGCGACGAACAAGGTCGGTGGCGTCAGCAGCGATTGCCGGTCTTTGGGCGCAAGCCGTCGGTTGTTGCTGACAAACACGACAACCTCGTGCTGATCTACATCAAGCCGGAGAATCTGGAATATCACGGCACCGATCCCGGCGGGCCGTTGCACATTGCTGTGGCGACGGCCGCGCAGAAATGGACGGACTGGCAGGAACTTTACCAATCCAAGAAGTCATTCGTTGGCGAGCCGCGTTTGGACAAATCTCGCTGGCAGCATGAGGCGGTGCTTTCCATCTACGCGCAGGAAGCGCCGGACGAGCAGGGCAAACCGAGCGCTCTGCGCGTGATGGATTTTAGGTATGAATAAAACAAAGACCGTTCTACTCAGTGTTGTTGCTGGCGTTTGCTGCGCTGGCGGCGCGGTTTTCGCCGCCGACCCGCTGCCCATCTACCAGCCGAAGGTAAAGATGGCGGACATCTACTTCCACCATTCCGGCGCGAAGCCGGCGTTGAAATACAACCACGACGTGGACATTGTGAAGTTCAAGGGGAAGTTCTTCGCCGCGTGGAACGCCAACGAATCGCATGGCGAGGACGTGCCGGGCCAATACAACTTCCTCAGCGTCAGCGACGACTTCGAGCATTGGTCCGCGCCCGTGCGGCTCTTCACGCGCGATGCGGCGGCGGAGAATCCCGTCGAGACCGACAACCAGTGGCAGCCGATCTTCATCAACTGGCGCGACGAGACGCTGTTCTGCGCGTGGTGCGACTACAACGCCCGCAAGACCTACATCGCCACCTCCACCGACGGTGTCCGCTGGCGCAACCGCGAGGTGCCCACCGCCCCGCCGTCGCTCGCAGGCCAGGTCGTCGGCTTCCCGACGAACCACGGCCTGCTCACCAGCAAGGGCGTGATGATGTTCCCGTGCAGCCTGCCGATGGTCGAGGCGAAGTGCATCGTCGGCCATACACGCTACGCCGGCGTGCTGCTCAGCAGCGACGGCGGCAAGACGTGGCAGTGGAGCGAGCCGATCGAGGCGTTGCCGTGGTCGAAGCTGGGCGAGAAACCGGCGGAGTTCGGCGGCGAACTCGTCACCATCTGGGAGCCGATGTTGTTCGAGCAAGCCGACGGCAAGATCGGCCTGCTCATCCGCAACTCCACCGCGCAGGACAACCCGGAGCGCGCCGAGAAGCCGCACCGGATGCTCCTCTACTCCACCAGCAGCGACCACGGCCGCACGTGGACCAAGGCCCGCTCCGTCGAGGTGGACACAATCTGCTCGCGCAACTTCACCACCTCCGGCGTCGGCACGCGCGACAGCCTGTTGATGGTGATGAACGACAACAACGTGCGCGTCCCGGAACGCATCAGCCGCGACCGCTATTTCCTCTCGCTCTACTGCTCGCCCGTCTGCGACCCCGACCTGCTGCTGCCCGGCCCTGTCGTCCAGCCGGCGAGTGGCTACGCGTTTTATCCGAACGGCTTCGTCTCCGACGGCAAGCTCTACGTCGCCTACACCTACCCGCGCGGCATCCATTGCAGCGTCATCGAGCCGCTGCCGGACTTCACGCGCCCGTTCCTGCTGCCGCGCGAGGGCCGCTCCGGCCTGAAGATCGAGAACGGCGTCGCGCACTTCGCACAACGTCAATCGAGCCTCGGCCTCGTGCTGACAGAGAAACTGACGCGCCAGCCGAAACTGCGTCTCGCGTTCGACGTGAACATCCACCGTTACAACGGCCTCGACTGGCCCGTGCTGACGCTCGGCGGCAAGATGCGCGCCGGCACAGCCATCCGCGCCATCTATAACGAGCAGACTAAAACCGACGTGTTTCAAGTCGCCATCGGCGGCAACAAATGGGCGGACATCGCGCCATTCAAGATGAAGGAGTGGAATCATTTTGAAGTCGAGCTGACGACCGAAGGCTTCTCCATCTCCGTCAACAACTCCCCCGCGCAGTCGTTGAAGAAATCTCTCCTCCGCAAAATCTGTTTCGGCGGCCTCTACGTTGCGCCCCAATGGCCGATGGGCATGGGCCAATCCAGCGACATGCGCCTGAAGCTGGACTCCATCCGCGTCGAGTAGTTGGCTGTCTTTTTCCCGGCGCTGACCGACTCATGCCTGCGTCAGCCCGAGAATTGGATGGCATTCTTTCCACGGTTTGGGCCATGCTCCGGCGCAATAGGAGAAGGCATGATGAGCACCGAGCCGCAAGTCGCCGCCTCGCGAGTGGGCGCAGGGGATGTTGAGAGGATTCGTTTCACACGCGAGTTGACCTTCGCTGACCAACTCGCCCCCAAGTTGTTTCGAGACGACCGGCCTGCGCCCCATCTCGAACCTCCCGACGCTGACCGGATTCGCCGCCGACTGCTGGCCTCGCACGTGCGGCTCTCGGAGAACATGGCGCCGGAGGTCTTCGAGTGTGTGCGCCGCGCCGTGGCCGTGCTCAGCGTGACGAAGCCGGTGGAGATCTACCAAATCGCGGGGCAAGAGAACGCCGCCGTCTGGACTTGCCCCGATGTCGTGTTTGTCAGCCTCCAAGGCTCGATGATGTCGCAGCTCGACACGGAAAGCTTTGTCGCGATGCTGGGGCACGAGTTCGGTCATCATCTGGCGCACACCGGTTGTTTCGCCGGGACGCCGCGGCAGGTCCTCATCCAATGCGCCGCAGACATCGCCTACGACGAGCAACTGCCCGCCGAAGTCCGCGTCGCCGCCTCGCGCTTGGCAATGGCAAAAGAGTTTACGGCGGACCGTTTCGCCGCGTTGGCCACTGGCTCGCTCGACGCACCGTTGCGGCTGATGATGAGCGTCGTCACCGGGCTGCCGTCGGAGCGCCTGAAGACCGACGGCGAGACGTATCTGGCGCAGGCCCGCGCGTTGTTCGAGACGGCAGGCGAGAAGGAATCCAGCATCGTCGGCTCGCATCCCGAACACCTGCTGCGCGCCTACGCGCTCGCGCTGTTCGTGGAGAGCAACCTGTTTCGCGCGCTCACCGGCACGGGCGCGGGCAGCCGCAAGTTGGAGGATATTGACGCAGCGTTGGAACGGCTGCTGGTCGGCGCGGGCGAGCGCGTCTTCGAGCAACAGCGGGAAGGCTCGGTGCCGCCGGAAATCCACGAGTTCGCCCTCTGCGCGGCATCGCTGGTCGCGAATGCCGACGCCAGCATGGACGAGAGCGAGGCCAAGGCGCTGGAGGAAACCTTCTCGACGCTCTTGCCGAACTGGAAGGAACTGCTCTCGCTGGAAAAAGCGGAGGCGCGTTTCAAGGAACTGTTGCCGCTGGCTGTCGCGGGCGGCGAAGGACTGGCTGTCAGCGTGTTTCATCTGCTGGTGCATGTAATGCTGGCCGACCGCGAGGTCCACGTCCGCGAACTGGAAATGCTCGCCGCTATTGGCCGCAGCCTCGACCGCGAGGCGCTCTTCGATCACCTGCTGGCCGCGACTGCGCGCGCCGTCCGCATGGCGCGATCGGAGTCGCCGGTGGAGCGCCCGCTGCCTGCGCTGCCGCCGGCCAAGCACGAGGCGCAAGCGGCGCTGGACGGATTGTTCGCGGGCATGTCTCGCCGGGGCGGCGGCACCGTCGCGCTCTCGCGACTGCTGCGCATCCTGGGTAAGCAGGCGTGGGAAGAATCTTTGCTGCTGGTCATCAAGAAAGCCATCACGCCGCACCATCTCATCCTTGAAGCGCCGCCGGCGGCCGAGGAAGACGGCACTGTCCGCAGCGAGCAGATGCTCGCGTTTTGCCTGACCGACGAGGAACTCGCACGCCGCGAGGCCGCCTCGCTGGCCGAGCGCGCCAACGAACTCGCTAGCGTCAAGACCCACAGCGCGCTGGTGGCGGCTTTGAAGCACTTGCGCGAGCGCCTTGTCAGTGGCGACGGCCGCAGCCCGAGCGTGCGGCTCTATCGCGCCTCGTCGGGACGGCATTTCGATTTGGCGCAACTCGACCGCGTCATCGCCGGCCGTTCCGAGCGCATCACGGCGATGCTCCACGACAACACCACCATTCCCCTGCTCAGTGGCGAGGAAGCCGGCCAGCACAAAGCCGCCAGCGACCTCAGCCGCGCCGTGCGCAGCCTCGACCGCGAGTTCAAGGCGCGCGTCGAGGAGACCGGCACACGCGACCTCTTTGTCGGCTATCCGTTCCTGATTGGCGTGGTCAGCGGGTTCTTCGTGCGCGCGCCGCTGATGCTGCATCCTTTCTCGCTCGCGGGCGACGGGCGCGGTGCCGGCTCCTACACGCTCAAGCGCCGCGAGGACGACGAAGCCACCGCCAACCAGGCGCTCCTGCGGCTGCTCTTCGCCAAGAAGGGCTACGCCTTCACCGAGGAACTCGCCGCCAGCCTCGACGCGAAGGCGGCGGAGGGCTGCGAGGCGTTGCTGGAGGCGTTGCGCCAGATCGGTCTCGACGCGCGCCCGCTCACCGGTTCCGTCGTGCCATTCGAGGAGATGAACCCGGCGGCCACGGAGATGTTGCCGGAGGGCATCGCCGTTTCTGAAAACGCCGTCGTCGGCTTCTTCCCGCAATCCAGCTCCGACCTACTGCAAGACTACGACGACCTGTTGGCTAAACTCGAAGCCAACCCCGGCGCGAATCTCGAAGAAGCGCTCAACGCAGCTTCGCAACTCCTGCCCGTCAACTACCGTCCTGCGTTCCAGCCAGCCGCCGGCGACGGCACGCCCGACCAGCCGATTGTCTATGCCGACCCCAGCCAGCGCGAGGCTGTGTTGCGCTCGCGGGCCGCACGACTGCTGGTCGTGGACGGTCCACCTGGAACCGGCAAAAGCCAGACCATTGTCAACCTCGTCGCCGACCAACTCTCGCGCGGCGGCCGGGTCGCCATCGTCTGCGAAAAGCGCGTTGCGCTCGACGTGGTCAAGCAGCGCATGAACGCCGCCGGCATCGGCCATCTCGCCGCTGTCGTTCACGACGTGTATGATGACCGCAAGCCGCTCTACACCCACGTCGCCGACCGTCTGGAAAACGCCGAGCGCCGCGCCTACAACGACGATTCTCTCCGCGCAGCCCGCGGCGAGGCCGAGGTCATCGAACTGAAACTCGCCCTCCGCGCCCGCCTGCTCGCGAGGCCGTCCGACACCGTGATGAGCCTCGGCCAGTTGCACGCGATGGCCGCGAGCATCTCCGGTCCCGCCGCGACTGCGCCGGGATTTGAAACGGTCACGCACGATGACCTGCCGCGGCTTGTCCAGAACGCGAAGGAACTCCATGCCTTCGCGCGCCTCTGGTCGGCGGACTCCGTTCTCCGCTCGCGCATTGCCGGTCAGCGCCGCGTCTCGCTCGCCAACGCTTCGCCCGCGGACATCCAGGCCATCGCCGCCGACCTGCGCCGCACACACGACACGGCGCTCGCCTACGCGAGGTTTCAGACGGTGCGACAGTTCGCGCCGGACACGCTCGAAACCGCCGAGCCGGCGCTGAAGCTCGGCGCATCGTTTGCCGGCGGACTCGGCGCGCCGGTGCTCCCTGAATTACCGCGTCGGATGATTGCGCTGCGCGTTCGCGAAACCGCCCGCGTTGCCGAGATCGAGGAACTTTTCGCCCAACTGGAAAAACACCGCGCCGCCGCCGAAGCGGAGAAGGAGCGCGTGCAGTTGGAAACCTCGAACGAACTGACCGCCGCGCTCTCCATCGCCGCGCGCCACGTTGGTTCCTTCTTCCGCTTCCTCAGCCCCGCGTGGCGGAAAGCGAGCCGCGCCATCGGCGAGACACTCATCCACCACTGGCCGGAAAAAGCCGGCGCGAAGCTCGACGCCGCGCTGCTGGCCACCCTCGAACGCCGCGTCCAAGCCGCCCGCGCGTGGACCGCCGCCGAGGCGCTGTTCCGCGACTTCCAACTCCAATCCCAGCTTCCGCGCCAGGCCGACGCGCTCTACACGCAAGTCGCCGAGATGCTCGCGCCGTGGAAAGCCTCCGCGCAACTCGCCGGAGCAAAGGCAGCACTGGAAAGCGTCTCGCTTTGGCCGCTCGCCGGCGACGGTGCTGTCGAGTGGAAAGCGTGGGCTGCGAAATGCCAGTTGGCGCTGGATCATCTCGCCGCGCAGCGCGCCTACTTCAAAGCCGCGTGGAAAGCCGCCGAGTCCTTCCCGCAGGTCGCCGAGTTGCAGCCCGACGGTCTCGCCAAGCTCGCCGAAGCTTTCAGCAAGGACGCCAACGCCCTTTGCTCCGCCGACTGCATCGTCCAGCAGATGCAGAAGATTCTGCCCGAAGCGGTGGCGCTGGTGGAGAGCCTCGCCGACACGTTGCCGGAGGCGCCCGCCTCTGCGTGGACCGACGCTGTCCTGCGCGGCTGGGCCGAGGCGAAGATCGCCGCCGCCGAAACCGCCGATGCCGATCTTGGGCTGCTCGACCAAGCGCCGCCGCTGGGCAGTCTGGAAAAGGCCTCCGAGCGGTTGCTGGAACTGCACAAAGCCATCGCCCGCGAGGAATCGCTGCGCCTCGCCGCGCAGTGGGATGGAGTCGGCCTGATGGCCGTCAATCCCGCCGAACCGCGCGCCCGCCGCACGCCGGAGCAAACCGCGCGCGAAAACCTTATCCGCGAGTGCCGCAAGCAGCGGAACGTGACCCCGATGCGCACGCTCGTCCGGCGCACGGCCCAGCAAGGATTGCTCGACGTCGTGCCGGTCTGGTTGATGTCGCCGGAGACGACCGCGATTCTCTTCCCACGCCAGCCCGTCTTCGACTTGCTCATCGTGGACGAAGCCTCGCAATGCACCGTCGAGAGCGGCCTGCCCGTGCTCACGCGTGCCCGCCGCGCCGTCGTCGCCGGCGACGACAAACAAATGCCACCCTCGTCGTTCTTCAAAGCCGCCTCCACGCTCGAAGTAGAGTCCGCCGACAACACCACCGCGGACGTTGCCACCGACGCCTTCGAGTCCGAGTCGTTGCTCGTGCTCGCGCGCAGCGGCGGCGCGGGTTCGCCGTTGCGCTGGCACTACCGCGCGCTGTTCGAGGAACTCATCGCGTTCTCCAACCACTCGATGTATGGCGGCTCGCTGCTGACCATCCCCGCCACGCGCAGCCGCAGCGCCGCGCCCGCGTTGCGCTGGGTGCGCATCGAGAACGGCGTCTGGGACGAAGGCAGCAACGAGCCGGAAGCCAAACGCGTCGTGGACCTGCTCGGCGAACTGCTCTCCCGCCCGAAGCCGCCGAGCGTCGGCGTCGTCACCTTCAACCTCCAGCAACGCCGCGCCATCCTCGACGAGATTGACGCCCGCCGCGGCAGCGACGAAACCTTCGCCCGTGCCTACGATGCCGCCGCGTCGGCCGAATCACTCGACGCGCGGCCGTTTATCAAGAACCTCGAATCCGTGCAAGGCGACGAGCGTGACGTGATCATCTTCTCGCTCGGCTACGCGCCGACGAAGCGCAAGAAGCGCGACGGCAGCGAGGAAACCTACGTGCCCGCGCGTTTCGGCCCGCTCGGCCAGAAAGGCGGCGAGCGCCGGCTCAACGTCGCCGTCTCGCGCGCCAAGGCGGAGATCGTCGTAGTCAGCTCGTTTGATCCCTCAATGCTCTCAGTGGCGCACACCAAACATGATGGGCCGCGCATGTTCAAAGCCTTCGTCGAGTTTGCACGCCACCTCGGCGAGGGCCGACGCAACCAAGCCGAGAAAATCCTCTCGCTGGTCAACGACGCCACGCAGAGCCGCCACTCCGCCGTCAGCGCCCACGAAGGCAACAGCGAACTTTACCTGCCGCTGCACCACCAGATTGCCCTTGCGTTGGAGAGTGAGGGCTTCAAAGTCGAGACGCAGGTGGGCACGTCGGAATTTCGCTTGCCGGTAGCGATTGTGCATGGCGGCGACGCGCATCGCTATGCCTTGGCCATCCTGTGCGACGAAGGCGTTGCGGAGCCGTCCGTGTTCGAGGACTACGTCCACGTGCCGAACGTCCTGGCCCATCGCCAATGGCGCCACCTCTGGGTCAATGCCCGCGAGTGGCACCGCGAGCGACCGCGCGTGATCGAGAGGATCCGAGCGTCGCTGAGTTAGCGCCTCCAAAGACCGATGAGCGCAATCAAGATTACCCGCAGAGCGTTCATCCAAAACACCGCAGCCGCAGGTGTGGCATCCTTTGCATCGCGCCATTTCGTTTTCGGCGGAGAGCTTGCAGAGGTCGGCCCTGTTCGGAAGGCGATGGACCGCGCAGCGAAATGTTGCCTCGCATGGCTGAACCCTGAGCAGGAGTTCCTGCCAACGGGTGGTTACGAGGTGGCGCACGATACGGGCCGTTGGTGGGATGCCATGCTGCGGTTCGAAGCCGCAACGGGCACGCGGATTCCCGCGCACGCCGACGCCGCGATGATGAGGAATCTCCAGACGTTGACCGACAATCCCGCCGCGCTCCTCATGAACACGGCGCGCCTGCCCGGACCACCGGAGAAGATCAAAGTCAATCCGCACAATCTCCGGGAGTCGCTGCTGGCCTACACAGCGCTCGTGCGGCATCGGAAAAGTGACTGGGCGCGGCAGCAAGGGCGCAAGCTTGTCGAAACGATCCACAGGCTGCTCGATCCGGACGGCCAGTTGGACTACGAGAAACTGGCCGGGATTGCCGGAGGACCGCTTACCACCGACCGGCTGATGGTGCAGCGTTCGCCCGCGGGCCAGTGGTTCAATGCCACGGCAACCACGGGCCGCGCCATCGAGGCCATCGTCTGGTTTCACGAAGCGACCGGCGATGTGCGCGCGATGGAGCTTGCGAAACGGCTCGCCGAAGTGCATCTGCGACACGTGATCGCCCCGGCTGGCGACGTGCGCGCTGAATTGCGGGACCCGAACCACGTCGGCCACACGCACTCCTATTGCGGCACCCTCCGCGGCCTCCTGCTCTACGGCCTCGCGAGCAGCGACAAGCAGTATGTGGATGCCGTGGCCGCCACCTATCGCAAGGGACTCTGGGGCACCGCCATCAGCCACTCCGGCTGGACGCCGCACGATCAGGGCAAGATTCGATTCCCGGACAAAGAGGGCGATCCCATCGGCGAACATGCGAGCTGCGGCGATGTCGCGCAGATGGCGCTGTGGCTCGCGTTGCGCGGGGGGCAGACAGACTTGCTCGATGACGTGGAACGCCTGGTCCGCGCGCGCCTCCTGCCATCGCAGATCGTGAATCCCAAAACTCCGCGCAGCGACGGAGCGTGGGGCGTTTACTCGCATCCTTTCGGCTATGGAAACATCCTGGATGTGTTCGCGGCCGTCCTGCATTCGCTGGCTGACTTCCATGAACACATCGTCACGCGGGCGGCGAATGGCGTCCTCTCAGTGAACCTGCACTTCGACACCGCCACGCCTGCCCTCACGGTGCGGTCGAAGCGCGGCACGAACGCCACGCTACTCATCACGCCGAAGCAACGCTGCGACCTGCGCATCCGTGTTCCGGCGTGGGCGGCGCGCGAGTCCGTGCGACTGGCCATTGCAGACAAGCCGCTGCCTTTGCGATGGGAAGGCTCCTTCCTCATCGTCGCCAGGAACGATGTCACTGCCGGCAGCGCCATCACACTCCAGCACAACCTGCCTCAACGGCAGACCGTCGAGGAAATGCCCGTCAGCCATCGCAAGTTCCATCTGACCTGGCGCGGCGATGAGGTCGTCTCGTGTGATCCCAAGGTGCCAATCTATCCGGAAAAGAAACCGGTGTGATTTTACCTCCCCATGCCCGCGAAACACCTCATCCTCTCCGCCCTGAACACCGTGCGCGATTCGATCGCGGGCGCTCTACGAGATTGAACGCTAGACAAATCCGCCGGAGTATTGTCGAATCGCCGTCCATCAAAGGAGACAACGCCAACATGCACCGCTTCATCTGGATTCTTGCGACCGTTCTGCTGTGCGGCCATGCCGCCATCGCTGCCGAAAAACCGCTCGTCGCCTTTGACTTCGACGACGGGCTGAAGAACTCCGGCACGCTCGGCGGTGCGGGCAAGTTCAAGGTCTATGCACCCGGCGAGGAAGCGGGTTTCGATCTGGGGCCGTTCGGCCGCTGCCTCGACCTGACGGCGGCGTCGCGTCACGGCGGCGCAGGTGCGAAGGAGCCGCCGGCCGGCGGCGCGGTGGTGTTCCGGCACGAGGCGCTCGACAAACTCGATACGTTCACCATCACACTCTGGTCGCGCCAAAGTCCGCTGGCGCACGGATCGAGCGCGCGGCTGTTATCGAAGGACGGCGCGTGGGATCTGTTGCCCGCGGCGGGCGGCGCGTCGCTCGCGTTGGGGCCGGGCGCGAGCAAGGTGTCATATAACCTCCTCGGCAAGACGCGGGAAAAACTGGAGGACCGCTGGCGGTTCACGGCGGTCGTCGTCGGGCCGGAGAGCGTGCGCGCTTACATCGGCGGTCTGGGCCAGCCGCTGGTGCTCTGCGCCGAGAAACCTCGCACCGAACACAAAGCCGCCGCGCGCGGCGATCTGCTGCTCGGCACGTTCGGCGGCATCCGGCCGTTCAACGGCTGGCTCGACCGCATGCGTGTCTTCGGCGCGGCGCTCGAAGAAGAAACCGTCCGCGAGGTCTTCGACGCCGACGTTGCCTCCGCGAAGCAGACGAAGCCAACGCAGGTGTTTGATCTCGCACGATCGGCGGCGAAGACGCACCGGTTCCAGTTGAAGCGCTCGGACATCCCGTTCTCAACGCGCTGGCAGAAGCGCGCGGAAGCGCCGGCCATCATGGAATCGTTCCACACGACGCAATGTCTCTGGGTCTATGGCTCGCAGACGAATTTCATCCAGCAGATCAAGGGCATGGGCATCGGCTACCAAGGCACGCTCAACGGCCTCCAAGGCCAGGAGCACTCAACGACGAACCGCTCCGCGCGCGGCGACACGTCGGGCCGGCACGAGGACCTCGACGGCAACAAGAACACGCCGCACTGGATGGTGACGTTCGGGCCGAAGACGTTCACCGGCTGCTGCAATCATCCCGCGTTCCGCAAGCTCTTCTTCGAGGCGGCGAAGCGACACGTGGATGCCGGCGTGGACATGTTGCACGTGGACGACTGGGCCATGAACGCGAGCTGGGTGCTCAACGGCGCCGCCTGTTTCTGCGAACATTGCCGCGCCGGCTTCCGTGAGTGGCTCCAGAAACGCTGCACGCTCGACGAACTGCGCAAGCTCGGCGTCGCCGACATCGCGGCGTTCGACTACCGCGAGCATCTCAAGCGCAACGGCGTGCCGGATGCGGCGGCCTACAAGGAGAAGTTCCGCGAGCTGACGCTGACGCCGCAGTTCACGGATTTCCAGGTCGAGAGCATGAGGGTGTTCTTCCGCGAGTTCCGCCGGCAGTTGAACAAATGGTCGCCGAAGAAATACATCCCGGTCTCGGTCAACGCGCTCCTCATCAACCTCCATGCCCATCACAACCTCTGTGGCGTTGACGTGGTGGATTTTTTCACTGGCGAGTCGTCGCTGAACGCCGACTACCAGACCGAGGCAGAATACGTTTTCGCCGCGAAAGCTGCGGAGGCGTTCGGCATGTCGCAGGTGGTCTCGCCCATCCCACGCAGCACGGCCCGCACGCGCGCGGCGCTCGCCACGACCTATGCGCTAGGCCAGCCGCATCTCGTGCCGTGGGACATCTACATGGGCAGCGACGCGACGGGCATCCAGCCGCGTTACTTCGGCACGCGCGAACAATACGGCGACCTCTACGACTTCATCCATGAGCACAAAGCGCTCTTTGACGGCCACGAGTCCGCGGCGGAGATCGCCGTGCTCGCCAACGCCGACGCGCCGGGCAAAGGCTCGCTTTCACAGTTCTGTAAACAGCTCACGCAGCGGCAAATTCCGTTTCACCTCATCCTCGGCGCGAGCCAATACGCCCACGTGCCGGTGCGCGCCGCCGACTTGCGCGCCGCGCGGGTCGTGGTGGAGTTCAGCCCGGCCGATTCGTTCTGTGAGGAAGACCAGAAGACGATCCGGGCCGCACGAGAGTCAGGCACGGTGCGGTTTGTCCCGCCGACGGCTGACCTCGCCGCGGTCACGAAGCTGCGCGGCATGGAATTGCTGCGCGTCGAGGGGCCGGAGGGAGTTTACGCCTTCCCGCGCGTGAACCGCGCGAAGCGCTCGGCGGCGATCCACGTGGTCAACTGGAACCTCGCGGCCAACGGCGAGCGCGCGGAGCTTTACCGGAACGTGACGCTGACGCTGCTGCAACCGCAACGCTGGGGCAAGATCGCCTCGGCGACATGGCTCCAGCCTGGCCGGAAGCCCGTCACGCTCAAAACCGAACGCCACGACGACTGTGTGCGGCTGACGCTGCCGCAGATCGAAACGTGGGGCGTGGTGGAGATCAAGTGAGGGACTTTGTTGCGGTGGATTGAAGTGGACGCGAGACAACAACAACTGGCAAGAAGAGTGTATGAGCAAGACCAAGGATAAGATTCGCAAGGGCCAGCCGGCAATCGGCGGCTGGGTGATGACCGGAAACCCGGCGGTCGTGGAGATCATGGCCGAGGAAGGCTTCGACTTCCTCGTCGCCGACATGGAACACACGCCGATCAACGTCGAGACTTTCTACCACATGGCGCTAGCGGTGAAGGGCACCGGCTGCGAGTTGCTGGCGCGCCTGCCCGCGTGCGACATGGTCGTCGCCAAGCAGGTGCTCGACATGGGCGCGGCAGGCATCATCGTGCCGTCGGTGAACTCGCCCGCCGAGGCCGCGCAGACGGTGGCGATCGCAAAGTATCCGCCCGACGGCATTCGCGGCGCAGCGTTGTGCCGCGCGACCGGTTTCGGCCGGAACTTCAACGACTACTATAGCAACCACAACCGCGAGGTGCTCGTGGTGGCGATGATCGAGCACATCAGCGCGGTCAAGCAGGTGGACGCGATTCTGGCGACGCCGGGCCTCGACGCGATCCTGATCGGTCCGTATGACTTGTCGGCCTCGATGGGAATTCCCGGCCAATTGCAGCATCCCGACGTGCTCGCGGCGCAGCAGGTCATCCTCGCCGCCTGCCGCAAGCACAAGGTCGCGCCGGGCATCCACGTCGCGCCGGTGGATCCTGCCGACGTGGCCAACCGCCTCTCGCAAGGATTCCTGTTTGTGCCGTGCGGTATAGACACGTCGTTCGTGCGCGAAGGGTGCAAGACGATGCTGAAGGCGCGCAAGGCGTAAGCATGGAAACAGTTTTGGTCACAGAGTTGGAGTTTCGGAAGGCTGAGGAAGTTTTCCGCAATGCAAAAGATGTGCGTTGCGAGCCGGCGCCGGTAGATGAGGCAGCGCTAACCGAGGCGGTTGTCTCGCGCGGGGCGCGCGCGGTCATCGTCGGCGTGGCCCCGTATCGCGGGGCGTTGTATGAGGCGCTGGGGAAGAAGAATGGCGCGATCATCGCCCGCTTCGGCGTCGGCCACGACAGCGTCAACAAGCCACTCGCCCGGCAGCATGGCATCGTCGTCACCAACACGCCCGGCGTGTTGGATGTCAGCGTCGCGGAACATGCGCTGTGGTTGATGGGCTGCCTCGCGCGGAAAGTCAGCCGGTTGGAGGCGCGGCTGCGGGCGGGCGAGTTTATCGGCGAGGTCGGCATGGAGCTTCGCGGCAAGACGCTCGGTGTCCTCGGCTTCGGCGCCATCGGCCGCCGCGTGGCAGCCATCGCGCACTTCGGTTTCGGGATGAAGGTGATCGCGTGCGACCAGATTCCTCCGGACAAGATGGCGGAGGTGGTCGCCGCCAACGGCGTCGAGCGTTATACAACCGACGCAGAGGAGTTGCTCCGCCAGTCCGATTTCGTCAGCATCCATTTGCCGGTCGTTCCGGCCACACAGCGGTTCATCAACGCGACGCGCCTGGCTTGGCTCAAGCCCAGCGCAATGCTCGTCAACACCGCCCGCGGCGCGGTGCTCGACGAGGAGGCTCTCTACGACGCGCTGGCAGCCGGCCGGCTCGCGGGCGCGGCACTGGACGTGTTCGAGCGCGAGCCATACATACCCGCCCATCCGGACAAGGATCTGCGCAAGCTAGAGAACGTCGTTCTCACGCCGCATGTCGGCTCCAACACCCGCGAGGCCAACCGCCGGATGGCGGAGTCAGCCCTGGAAAACGTCCGCTGTTTCCTTGCTGGAAAACTCGACCGGCTGGCCCGCGTGGATCAACCCTGACCGCAAAACACCATGAACGCGACCCACCCTACACATGTCCGTTACAAGGTGATCGCGTTTGCGGTCGCGCTGGCCTCCGTCACTTATCTCGACCGCGCGTGCATCGGCACGCTCGCGCCGGACATCATGCGCGACCTGGGCCTGAGCAAGGACCAGATGAGCTGGGTCTATAGCGCGTTCGCGCTGGCCTACGCGTTGTTTGAAATCCCGACGGCGTGGTGGGCTGACCGCCGCGGCACGCGCAACGTGCTGACGCGGATCGTGCTCTGGTGGTCGAGCTTCACGATGCTCACGGCGGCGGCGTTTAACTTCGTCTCGCTCATCGTAACGCGGTTCCTCTTCGGCATCGGCGAGGCAGGCGCGTGGCCGAGCGTGGCGCGGACTTTCTCGCGCTGGGTGCCGAAGTCGGAGCGCGGCACGGTGCAAGGGATTTTCTTCAGCGGCGCGCACCTGGCGGGTGGCGTGACGCCAATGATCGTCGTCGCGCTCATGCACTTTATGAACTGGCGGGCGGTGTTTGTGTTGTTCGGGCTGGTGGGCGCGGTCTGGGCGGCGGCATGGTATCGCTGGTTCCGCAACGATCCAAGCGAGCACCCGCAGGTGAACGCGGCGGAGTTGGAGAAGATCACGTCAGAGCGCGAGCCGTCCAACGGCCATCACGAGGGTTGGGCGTATTGGTGGCGGCTGCTGAGCCATCGCAACACGCTGCCGCTTTGCTGCATGTATTTCCCGAACAGCTACGCCTTCTACTTCTGCATCACGTGGCTGCCGACGTATCTGAAGGAGAAACACGGCCTCGACGCGATGGAGCTTGGCTTCTTCTCCGGCCTGCCGCTGATCCTGAGCGTGGCGGGCGACCTGTTCGGCGGCGTGACCACCGACTTCATGACCCGACGCTTCGGCTTGCGCGTCGGCCGCTGCGGCGTCGGGGCGTTCGCCTACGTGCTGGCCGGCTCCGCGCTGATCCTCGCCGGCGTTGTGCAGCAGCCGATGTTGGCGGCGACGCTGATTGCGCTGGCGGTGGCGGCGAGCATGTTCACGCTCGGCGCGTCGTGGAGCACTTGTCTCGACATCGGCGGCAACCACGCGGGCGTCGTCAGCGCCGCGATGAACACCTCCGGCGCGCTCAGTTCCGTCGCCAGCCCGCTGATGGTGACGTGGCTGTTGAGCCTTTACGGCGACTGGAACGCGCCGCTCTACGTGATGGGCGGCCTCTTCCTCTTTGGCGCCGTCTGCTGGGGCTTCATCAATCCCCACAAGCGCATCTTCGACTGACATCGCCGCGCTCAGTCGCCCTGCAATCCAGCTAGAACGTCGCGATGTCGCCGAAAGCATCGGCGATCTCCTTGCGGTTGCCGATGGCGTCATACTGATAGAGTTTTCCCGGTTCCTCGGTGCGCGCCGTCTTGTGTGCGCCGTCGCAACGCGGCTGGCTCTTCGACAACCCGCATTGGCAAATCCAAACCGGCTGTCCGCTGGGAATCTCGATTTTCAGAGGACCGGTCTGCGTGCGTTTCACAATGCGTGCCATAGTTTTGCTCTCCTCTTTGGTTGTTACGTTTGCGTGACTCTAGCCCATTTTTGTGAAGCGTCAAAACGGCGGGAACAAAACGCTTCACGGCTGCGGCGTTTTCTGCTAAACGCCCACAGTAATGGCCACACTGCAATCCATCGCCAACGTCGAGGAATTGGAAGACCTGCTCAGTCAACCCACGGACGGAGTCATCAAAACTCTCGGCCGGCTTGAAGGCGACATCATCGTGCTCGGTGTTGCCGGCAAGATGGGGCCGACCTTGGCGCGCATGGCTCGGCGGGCGTCGGAAGCAGCCGGAGTGCGCCGGCGCGTCATCGGCGTGGCACGGTTCTCGGACGCGCGACAACAGACCGAACTCCAGTCCCACGGCGTCGAAACAATCCGTTGCGATCTGCTCGACGAAGCGGCGGTGGCCGCGCTGCCTGACGCGCCCAACGTCGTCTTCATGGCTGGCATGAAATTCGGTTCCACCGGGCAGGAAGCCCTGACGTGGGCAATGAACTGCCATCTGCCAGCCATCATCTGCAAGAGATACCCGCGCAGCCGCATCGTTGCCTTCTCCACCGGCAACGTCTATGGCCTCACCTCCGTGGTGGGCGGTGGCTCTTTGGAAACCGACGCCCCCAATCCAGTCGGTGATTACGCGATGAGCTGTTTGGGCCGCGAGCGCATCTTCGAGCACTTCAGCCGGCGGCTCGGCATCCCGATGGCGATGATCAGGCTTAACTACGCCTGCGAGTTGCGCTACGGCGTGCTGGTGGACATCGCGCGGCGCGTGTGGGCCGGCGAGACCGTGGACTGCACGATGGGGCACTTGAACACCATCTGGCAAACCGACGCCAACGCGATGACCTTGGAGGCGTTCGACCACGTCGCGTCGCCGCCGCGGTTGTTGAACGTGACCGGGCCGGAGTTGCTGAGCGTCCGCGACATGGCGACGAGGCTCGGCGCGCTGATGAACAAGCGCGTTGCTTTCAGCGGCTCGGAATCGCCCACGGCGCTGTTGGCCAACGCGACGCAGGCGCTGCGGCTGTTTGGGCCGCCAAGCGTGAGCGTGGAGCAGATGCTCCGGTGGATTGCCGACTGGGTGATGCGCGGCGGACCAAGCCTCGGCAAGCCGACGCACTTCGAGTCGAGAGATGGGAAGTTCTAACGACATGACAGCGTCACTGAGTCCGCAAATCCGAACCATCTTGCAGCGCGGCGTGGTCATCCCCGCGTGCCCGTTGGCGTTGACCGCGCGGCGCACGCTCGACGAGCGACGGCAACGGGCGGTGCTGCGCTACTACAATGCGGCAAGAGCGGGCGGCGTCGCCGTGGGTGTCCACACGACCCAGTTCGCCATCCGCGACCCGAAGATCGGGCTGTTTGAGCTGGTGCTGGAGCTTGCCGCTGAGGAGATGAGCCGTGCCGACGCCCAGCGCAGCGAGCCGCTCATCCGCGTCGCCGGCATCTGCGGGCGCACGCAACAAGCGGTGGCGGAGGCGACGCTCGCGCGGCGGCTCGGTTATCACGCCGGCCTGCTGAGCCTCGCTGCGATAAAGGACGCGGGTGATGATGAACTGCTCGCGCACTGCCGCGCGGTGGCGGAGGCCATCCCCGTGGTGGGCTTCTATTTACAGGCCGCCGTCGGTGGAAGGGTGCTGCCGTATTCGTTCTGGCGGCGATTCGCGGAAATCGAGAACGTCGTGGCCATCAAGATGGCGCCGTTCAACCGCTACCACACCGTGGACGTGATGCGCGCCGTCGCCGAGGCTGGGCGCGATGACATCGTGCTCTATACCGGCAATGACGACAACATCGTGATGGACTTGCTGACGCCTTACCGGTTCCGTGCCGGCGAGAAGACGGTGGAGCGCCGCATCGTCGGCGGGCTGCTTGGTCATTGGGCAGTTTGGACACGCAAAGCGGTGGAGTTGCTGGAGGAATGCCATCGGGCTATTCACGACGGCGGCGCGGTTCCGGTGGAGATGCTGCGGCGCAACATCGAAGTGACCGACTGCAACGCCGCTTTCTTCGACGCAGCCAACGGTTTTGCTGGCTGCATCGCCGGCTTGCACGAGGTGCTGCGTCGGCAAGGCTTGCTGGAAGGGTTGTGGTGCCTCGATCCAAACGAAACGCTCAGCCCCGGCCAAGCAGCGGAGATTGACCGCGTCTATCGCGCCTATCCGCATCTGAACGACGACGACTTCGTCCGCGAGCACCGGGACGAGTGGCTGCGCGGTTGACGGTCGCGGCGGCGGGATGTCAGCGCATCGCCAGCAGCGTTGTCACGCCGACGGCCGTGGTAATAATGGTGATGGGGATGCCGAGGCGGGCGTAGTCCCAGAAGCCGACCTCGATGTGCGGCTTGGCAGACTCGACGACGATGACATTGGCGACGGAGCCGAGAATCGTCAGGTTACCGGCGAACGTCGTGCTGAGCGCGAGCACCTTCCACATTAACTCCGGCTCGACGAAGTTCCTCATCCACTGGCCGGCGACGAGCACGAACGGGACGTTGGAGAAGATGTTGGAGCCTGCCACCGAGAACCACGTCAGGTTCCACGCCTGCGCCGTGGCCGTTCCGCCGAAGACGCCGCGCAGCGACTGGTAGATTTGCTCCGGCAGTTGTGTCTCGCGTAAACCTTCGACAACGACAAAGAGCGCAGCAAAGAACAGCAGCAGATGCCAGTCCACCAACTTCAGCACTTGGTGCGTGTCCACGCGCGCCATCACCATCGCCACCGACGCGCCCGCCAGTGCGATCCACGCGACGTTCAACCCGAAGTGCCGGCGGATCGGCGCGTCGAAGAAGAACGCGAGTGTTACCGCCGCGAGGCACGCCAGCGTCTTCGCCAGGAGCGGCCGGTTGACCTGCGCAGACGTGAGGCCAGCGGTCTCGATGCGCGCGCCGGCCAGCACGCGACGGAAGCCCCACAGCAGGATGAACGCATCGAGCGTTAGGCAGATCAGCGCCGGCGGCGCGAGGCTCAGCAGGAACCGCGCGTAGGGAATGCCGGAGAGGTTGCCAATGATCATGTTCTGCGGATTGCCCGTGAGAGTCATGACGCTGCCGATGTTCGCGGACGTGGCCAGCGCCATCAGGTAGGGCAGCAGCGGCAGCCGCCCGCGCACGATCACGGTGACGACCAGCGGCGTCATCATCAGGCAGATGGTGTCGTTGACCAGCAACGCCGACAGGATGCCCGACGCAAAGACTAGCATCAGCAGCAGCCGTTGCGGTGTGCGCGCCTTCAACAGGATCCAGTCCGCCGCCATCTCAAAAAAGCCGGCCAGTTGCAGATACGAGGACAGCAGCATCATGCCGAGCAGCAGCACGATGGTGTTCCAGTCCACAGCCCGATAGGCGTCCTCGATCTTCATGACGCCGAAGACGACCATTGCCACCGCGCCGAGCAGCGCCGACGCCGGCCGGTTCAGCCTGAAAACCTTCAACCGCCGCGTGCTGATGAGCGCGTAGGTCACCGCGAAGATCGCAATGGCGATCCAGTGTTGGTTGGCATCGGGCAACATGGTCGCCAAGATTAGCGCGGAGCGACCAAGTTCGCACGGAGAGTTTCTCCCTCATGCTTCGCACCTTCGCCCTCTTGTGTCATTGGCACCGGCAGGCTAGGATTATTTCATGCCGATTTACGAATACGTCTGTAAACAGTGCAGCAAACAGTTTGAACTGCTGGTCCACGGCTCGACGACGCCGGAGTGCCCGTCGTGCAAGAGTAAGAAACTGGAAAAGCAGCTTTCGGTTTTCGCGGTGAGCAACAATCCGGGAGGTTCCGGCGGCGGCGACCTGCCGGAGGCTTGCCGCTCGTGCAGCAATCCGGGCGGGCCGGGGGCGTGCGGGATGCGGTAACAGGCCGGTCGGGGCGGATCACTTCCTTCCGGCGCGGTTTGCGTCGGAGGGCGGGGGAAGCAGCTTGGTGTAGTAATCCAGCTTCGCCTTGTCGCCGAGGCTGACGGCGAGCGTGGCGGCATTTTTCACCAACGACCGGCGGCCTTCGTAAGCGGGGTATTTGCGGATCAGACCGTCGAGAATGGCGAGCGCGTCGGCCGGCTTGTTGAGCGTCAACAGAAGGTCGGCGAGACTGTTGGAGACGCGGACGATGTCGAAGATATTCCGGTAGCCGGATCGGGCGCGTCCGTAGGCAGCGACGGCTTCCTGCGGGCTGTGGAGTTGAGCGCAGAGATCACCGATTTTTTCATCAAGGACCGAGCTGCGTAGTGCGGCGTTCTTTTCGGCGAGATAGCTGGCGGCTTCCGATTCCTTGCCGGCGACGATGAACGTGTTGGCCTTGCGCAGATACGCCCAAGGCAGGTCGGGATGGCGGGTGGCTTCCAGCCGGTTGACTTGTTCGTCGGCGGCGAACGGACACGGCCGATAGAGCGGGTCGCCAACGACCGTCTGCTGCCATGAGAGCGCCGGCGTGGCGGCGTAGGCCGATTCGGCGAAGTTGTGACCACTGAGAAGCCGCTCGAAGAAAATCTGCGAGTTGAGGACGAGTTGGAGGTAAGGCTCATAGACGTTGCCCACGCTGGCACCGGCGCCGCGAGCAAGACTCGGCCCAACCCACCCGGAGTTCATAGTGGCTGCGCTGAAAGAATGGATGTGATGAACAACGGCACCCGGACGAAAACGGAAGTCCGGACGACTTATGGCACCCGCCAACTGACCTGCATACCAGCCACCATAAAGCACCACGTCGGTCATGAGATAGTCTGTGGAAAACACTTCCTCTTTTTCGTCGAGGATGGACTCGATACCAGCGCGGCGTGCGGCTTGGTATGCGGCACGGAAATAGTCGTCCGCAACCTTGTGTCCCGGTTCCTGAATGCCACGGGCATCGAAACAAGCGCGTCCGAGCAGGCCGGTGGTTTCGACTGCCAGCGCCCGGTCCACCAACACGCGAGCCACGGCCACATTCGGTCCGTCCAATCGCGCTACCATCATCATGTGCCGGCTCGCGGGCGGGAAGAACTCCATTTTGTAGAACGGATTGCCACGCGGCCCGGCCAACATGATGTGGCCTGACGGCAGCACGGCCAGTTCGCTGTCCACAGCGGCTTCGTTGCGTCGGAACACCGACCGCATCGAATCCGCCGCCTTCTCTTGCAGCGTCGGGTCGGACGCGATCTTCAGCGGCACGCCCCAACAAAGCACCAGCAACCAACAGTCGTTGCGTTTGACGGCGCCTTTCTCGTCACGCGCCAGCCAGCCGCGTTCTTCGAGGCAATGCTCGATCGGGTCGCGGAGCGTCTCGTTGAATTGCTGTCGCGAGACCTCCATGGTCTGCGGGCAGTTCACCAGGAGGATGCGATTGGTGGCGACACTGCGGCGCTCGGCATAGTAGCGCGCCAGCGCAACGGAATCGGGAAGGGTTTTGTTTGCGACGATGAGCAGCCGTTCGGTCCAGTCCTCCGCGGCGCGAGCCGCCCAAGGCAGAAACATCAGGCTCAACACGACCAGCAGGCGCCAACTTCGGTGGGTTGCAGAGGAAGTCATGGCGTTCGTTCAGACTTCGACGACCAACCCGTCGTAAGCCAGCCGCACGTTGGGCGGCAGTTCGCGTTCGACGGTGGCGTGATCGAGTTCATGGCAGATGTGAGTGAACCAGACGCGCCCCGGCCGCAATTCGGCAACAACGGCGAGCGCCTCGCTGAGGTTCAGATGATACGGATGCGGCCGGTGGCGCAGCGCGTCCAGCACCAGCACTGGCACGTTTCGCAGACGGTCCAGTGCTGCCGGCGGGACGGCTTTGCAGTCGGTGGCATAGGCGAAGCGCGGCCCGGCGTCGTCCTCGAAGAGGAACGCGTGGACGGTGCATTGGCCGTGCGGCAGCTTCAGCGCCGTGACACGAGTGGAACTGATCTGAAAAGGCACGAGTGGCTCGAACGAATGACCGTCAATCATCGGCCAGCCCGGCTCGCGCAACGCGAGATCGAACGCATGGGGGAAAATGCGGCCGAGCGTTTCCATATCCTGCCGACCCGCGTAGAGCGGCAGCACGCGGCCACCGTGGCAGAACCGCCGCACGTCGTCGAGGCCAAGGACGTGATCGGCGTGCGTGTGGGTAACAAGCACCGCGTCGAGCCGGCGCACGTTGTTGGCGAGACACTGGCTGCGGAAATCCGGCGTAGTGTCCACGACGATATGAGCGTCGCCGGTTTCGACCATGATGCTGGGCCGAAACCGCTTGTTACGCGGGTCGGTCGAGACGCAAACCGCGCAGTCGCAAGCAATCATCGGCACCCCTTGCGACGTGCCGGAGCCAAGAAACCGAATTCGCATGGTGTGAGTCAAACCGTGAAACGACGCTACGGTTGCCGGCCGGAACTGTCAAGGATACAGCCGGCAGCGCGCGGACCACAAAGCAAAAAGGAGCCGGATGCTCCGGCTCCTTTTTGGTTACAACTTTGTAGGAAACCCAGGTTACTTGCTGGCCAAGGTTCCGGCTTCCTCGAACGGCCAAACCGTCGGAGGATCCATGATCGGCTCATACTTCGGCAGGAAGAAGAGGCCGCCTTCGTAGATGCCCGCGCCGAGGCGAGCAATC
>Ga0172379_10002048_pt1 | contig 37301 bp, 27 predicted proteins | sample GrowelOW334metaG_FD_119756 | JGI IMG/M metagenome (GOLD analysis project Ga0172379, IMG submission 119756) | Groundwater microbial communities from an aquifer near a municipal landfill in Southern Ontario, Canada - Groundwater well OW334 metaG | ecosystem: Environmental > Aquatic > Deep... | reverse complement strand
TGATGTATACATAAATGCTCCGGAACTTTGTAATGGAATAGACGATGGTTGCAATGGCAAAATCGACGACGGTATCACCATCACTTACTATCGTGACGCTGATGGTGACTATTACGGTGATCCAAACAACGCCGTTACTTCGTGCAGTGGCCAGCCGGAAGGATACATTACCATGGCCGCCGACTGCGATGATGCGAACAAGACTATTCATCCTTACTCTCCTGAGACGTGTGATGGTGTGGATCAGGACTGCGACGGAAAAATCGACGAAGACTTCGATAAGGACGGTGATGGGTATGCCACCTGCGGGGGTGACTGCAATGACGGAAGTGTCTATGTTCATCCTGATGCTATAGAGGTGTGTGATAAGACGGATGAGGACTGCGATGGCACTATGAATCCAGATGGGCTCGTGTCGGTGTTCAATGGTCCCGAAGACTGGACGCCAGACAACGTACTAGCGAACTTTGATAACATTCAGGAAGCGGTGGATTACGCATACGTCTATGTCATGGACATTGTTGTTTGCCCAAAAGATGGCGGGCACTACGGGTTCAGCATAGGTAAGTACGCAAGCTTTTTGAGTGTTGTTGGCGTTGATCTGTCCCCGAATCGTGATCATAGCCAGCCGATTTTGATCAGCCAGGGAGCGGAAAATGGCCTGGCGGGCATTGTTGTTTCCGAGGCCAACAGCGTGTATATCTCCAACTTCGAGCTCGCTGGTATCGAGAGCGAGGATGGAGGAGGGATTGCCGTATACGACTCTACCAACGTGGGTGTGTGGTGGACTCGGATCGTGAACAACACAGCTACCAACGGCGGCGGTGTTTATCTACATGATACGTCGAATTTCACTATGGACTACTGTGACGTTTCCGACAACGTCGCGGAGTTGGGTGGTGGCATTTATTTCAATAGCATTGATGGTGGCAGTGGCCCGGTCGGCGAGGCCTACATCGCCATCCACGATTCCTCAATCGTGGATAACAGCGCAACTCGTGGCGAAGCTATCTATCACACTGGTACCGCCGGATCAGTGACGTTGGACGCGGTCGAAATCGCGGCTAGTGCAGTTGAGGCGTACTATCTCAACAACACTAGCGCAATGGTCTACGGCGTTGCTTGGATCGAAGCTAGTTTCTCTACGCTCAAGGGAAGCGTGGCGATGGCTTCCGGCGCCAAGTACGTTTGGAACGGTGATGTTGATATGTATTGTCGCCAGTACGGCTACTGCGACAACTGGGTTCATTAGTTTTGTTAGTTGTTAGAAAGGAGGTGCGGCCGTGGAGATAAAAAATTGTAAAGAAAGTTTTTTTCTTCATCGGCCAACCAAATGTGCGCTTGAAAAAAATATAAAAGAGTTCAAGCGTAGATTGGGTTAATTAAATAGGTTCAAGTATTATGAAAAAACATTATATTATTGCAATTGTTATTTTTTTGGTTCTTACTTGGTGTGTCTATGTTTTTAATTTCGTGACACTGTCGGAGCGGAATTATTTTATAACCATCTCTATGTTTATTGGTTTTCTGCTAACGCAAAGTTTCTGCCACTTAGCAAATATCATTTTTTCAAAATTAATAAATCAAAATCTGGCACTGTTTTTTGATGTATTGCCTTATCTTATTGGCAGCATATACGCCTCGCTTTATCTTGTAACTGTATTAGTAGTTCAACGTGTTAAAAAACGAACAATAATTAGTAATCATAAAGTTTGATTAATCAACAACAATAATATGAATATTTTTAAAAAACTCGTTCCCTATAGTCTTGCCTATTTATTAGGTGTTTATAGCGTAATTATTTATTTTATCTATCGATCTCGTACAGAGTTTATTCCACATTTTCAAGCTCTTACTGGCAAGCAAGACATTGGTATGACAGAAGTATTTGAATGGCCGCTAGACATTTTATTTCCAACAGTGCCAATATTTATTATTGGGATTTGTATTATGTTCATAACTCACTTTGTGTGTTGGAAGCTTACTTCAACATAGATATATGGGAAATGTTTGACAACTATCTAACAATTATATAACATTAAGACATACAATTGTTAAACTTTATCATTTTATGAATTTAGCTACATTATCCCAAGAACAAACAATTATCTCCATTCGTGAGTTTATTCGTAATTTATCTAAAATTACCAGTAAACCAGCTAGTAAAATATATACCGTAGTAAAAAACGGAAAAAAAGTTGGCACATATATTCCAGAAGAATCTGAAAAAGAAATTTTTACAGCTTATTTGCCTTATATGCAGGAAGCACAAGAAAAAAAATACAACAGTTTTTTTGATGATTATGATAAAATTTGTTATTCGGGAGATCCAAATCTTAGCCAAATGGTAGACGAGGTAGTTTATGGAATTAAATAGATACGCATTAATAGATTCAAATGTGTGGATAGGTTTGCATAACAGCAAGGATACGCTACATGAAAAAGCTAATAAGATATTTAGAACGTTAGAAAAGACAGATCGAGGAGTAGTTGTATCTAATTTTATTGTGCAAGAGGTGTTTACATTACTGACAAATAAAATGTCTCATACGGAGGCGTTGAAATTTTATTGGTTTATTAGCAAACATAAGTTAATAGATCAAATTGATATGAATAGTGAATTTATTCGTCGTACGATTAAATTTATCGAACAACAAAAACTAACTAAACCATTAGGGTTAACAGATTATTCTAATTTATATTTAGCTTTAACCTTTGGGTTTGAATTGATTACGTTCGATGAACAATTAGCTGGCATTTATCGGCAGTTGAAGAAGTAGCTAGGCTACTAGTAAGCGCTGAAATGGTGCCGCTCGCCCTCAAACCAATCAAACATATCGCGGCGTAATTTAGCCAGGCGTTTGCCATCTGGATGATAAAACACCAGTCCTTCGGCCATTACCGGAGGAAGTTTTTGTGTTTGATTAAATAATGACGGTAAATCTTTAAACCATTGTGAAATTGATTCATAATCTTTCGGATACTGATTTTTTATCCAACTGCGCCAATGGCATTTTCTTGCTAGATAATTAAACGGCACCCATAAATGTCCGGTTAATTGTTGAGGATTGCCATTAATTAATTCCCCAATTAATTCACCAAAATAGTCTCCGTCGATTAAATTGTGTAACCAGTCTTTTTGAATCGCTCGGGCGATACCTTCCAGACATGCTCCTTCCCAAGCAGTTTGGGTAATGGCTGGCGGAAACACAAATTTTTCATTTTGACGATTAAACACATTGGTTACTTGGCCGCCACTAATGCGTAAACATACATTCGTACCATCAATTTTATCAACTGCCCGCACGCCGACTTCCTGAAACACCCAAGCATACTCCGGATTAATTTCCGGCGTTACGATATAGTGGTCGTTCACTAGTTTTCGAACAAACGGTGATTCTATTTTTGGAAAATCTTTTATGATAGACATATACCAAAAGTATATCACATAAGCCAAGCAAACGTGAGCTTAAAGTTGTCGTTGAAGTTTGATTAACGAATTAATAAAACCGTTCCGTTATTTACCTGAACACTGGCCTGTTTAGCGGTAATATGGTTGGAGATGCCGGAATGAGTAGTGGCGTTTAATAGCAAGTTATTACCAGACCAAGCTAAACCGGTTAAAGTTACGTGAGCAGTTTTGCCGTAAGGAATTAAAGAAATTCTATTTGATTTGGTTTTTGTTAATCTTACAGTATCATTGGCATGTAAACATTGAATGGTGTGCTGACCGGTATATATTTTTTTAATAAACGGCACATGTACTAAAGCTTGAATAGCGGCTTGGGCGTGATCGGGGCGAGTAGTGCTGGTAACGCAAAACAAATCTATACATTCAAGCGATTTATTAAATTTCTTTTTACACCAGCACAGAGCTTTTTGTAAATCGGATGTAGTTTGATTTTGTAATATAATTCTAGGAACGGTATTAAAAAATTTAGCCGTATTTTTTGTACAAGAATCATTATCGCCAATAATATAATGTGGTGAAATATTCATAACGCAACAGTGGTTAGCGCCGCCATCTAATGCAATTAATAAGTCATATTTTTTTAATTGCTGGCGACAGGAAAAATAATCACCGTTACCGATAAAAGCAAGGTTCATAGTACTTACAGCATAACACGATATTGACGGAGATGAAAATTTGCGGTATAATGTTATTAATATTTTAATAATTTAAGTAGAAAAATAAAAATTTTTATGCCAACAAAAAAATGTCCAACTAAAAAATGCCCTAACGATACCTATCACCATGTTACCTTGTATTTTGGTATTGCGGCCGCCATTACCATGATTACTACATTGCCTATTTCAGCTGCTGTTCAATATCAAAAACAGGCATTATTTGATACTTTAGCTACACTGGATTTACAAGTTGCACAAGCCAAAGGTACTAAAACGGTAGTTACCGGTGAAACGGCTGCTACTATAAAAACTAAAGCATTTGAACAACGTCAACAAGCCGTATTAAGTTTACTAGACCAAGCATTAACAGCCCTAACTACAGCAGAAGAAAAACTACAAAATGATACCACGATTGTGTTATCAGCGGCTACAAAAAAAGAATTACAAACTACTATTGATGCTACCCAAAAAACTTTAGAATCTCTAAAAACCGATGTTGGTACAGCTACTAGTTCGGAGCAGTTAGTGCAGGCTCGCCAAGAGGCTGCGCAAGTGTTGTATGATAGCAAAGCTGAATTAAAAGATTTAGGAGTAGATGTGTATACTGATGGTGTAACTAAATTAGTAGAAGTGGATCGAGCGGCGGTTGGCTTAGCGCAAATACAATTAGGAAAATACAAAGCTTATAATTTAAATCCAAAGAATCAGGATGTTGATACAGCGCTTTATGAGCAGGTTATTAATACCGCTAATACATTAGTTACACAAGCGGAAGCTAGTTTAGAAACATTAACTGATACGGCTAGCCGAGAAACTTATGTAGTGGTTACGGAAGATGTTTATACAGCCACTATGGCGGTTTATGATATGCAGCAAGTAGGTAGTACATTGCCAACAGTTGAATAAAACACAAGTGTTTTAAGATAAATAACCCTTGATAATTCAAGGGTTATTTTATTTTTTGTTAAAACTAGTATAATGTTGAAGTGTGTATGGACAAAAAACGTAATAATTATATTTCTTATTTAAAAGGCTTAGCCATATTAGGAGTAATGTTGGTGCACTTATTAGATTGGTCTAATATACCATTGTCAAACATGCAGGGTTGGTTAAAGGAATTATTGTATCCCAGTGTGTTTTTATTTATTGCGTTAGTAGGGAGTGTGGTATATGTAGCGTATTTTAACAAACCATTAATGCTAGTTAGTAAAAAATTATTACGCCGCGGAGCAGAGTTAATTGGCATTTATTTTTTATATAGTGTAATTAAATTAGGGGTGTTTAATTTTAAAACTGAACCGTTTTTTTGGCAATTTTCTGAAAAAAATATATTTGATATAAAACATATTTTTTTATTTCAAGCTTTTTCTGTGCCGATTACTATTATATTTACTATTGGATTGTTGTTGTTAGTTTCACCACTCATATTATGGTTAATAAAAACTATTAAGTATCCGGTGTTAGGAGTATTAGCTATATTTATTGGGTCATTAATCATTAATTATTTTTATTATCCAGCGCAGCAACCAATTTTACAGTTGTTATACGGTGAACATACCGTGTTGGTGCCGCCATTATTTTGGATCCAACCATATTTATTAGGCATTATTTTTGCACAATTAGGTTTTGAGCGACGACGCGGTGAATTATTTTCTATTAGTTTATTGTTAACAATTGGTTATGTGTATTATTATGCGGTTACTAATCAATCGTTACGGCTAGAAGAGTACATGTATCCATTAAAACCGTTTTATTTAGTAGCTAGTAGTAGTATACTGTTTTTATTAGTTTATTTATTTGTTTGGTTAGAAAGCATAAAAAGTAGCATTATAAAATATTGTTTAGCAGTATTACGTTTGTTAGGCAATGCTACCTTGTCTATTTATATTTATCATTGGGTAGTAATTGATCTTACTATTTGGCTGTGTTTTCCCAGTATTAAATTAATCTGGTTAATGGTGCCATTATGGCTTGGCTGTTATGTTTTTCTAAAACGTGGCAAAATAAAGATATGAAAAAAATAGTGTTGGCTGTAATGTTATGTTTACAGCCGGTATTAGTGCAAGCCAGTACATTTTCTATACACGATGCTTTTGGCGCCAATATTCATTTACGCCAGCGGATTATTCCGGCAGACTGGGCAATGGTAATGCAACAGGCGCAAAACACAGGTGTACAATGGGGGCGAGAAGAATTTAATTGGGATGTGGTAGAATCGATAGACGATCAATATTCGTTTACACAGTACGATCAAGCGGTACAAGCATACCAAGCGCATAATATCCAAATTTTAGGCTTGTTAACTTATAGTAGTAAGTGGGCAGCTACCAGTGAATTTGATCCGCCGAATATGATGGCGTGGCAAGATTATGTGGGCACGGTAGCCGATCATTACAAAGACAACATTACTTACTGGGAAATTTGGAATGAACCGAATAATTCAGGGTTTTGGAAAAGTGATGCCGCTACTTATGCGCTTTATTTAGAGGCGGCGGCTAACGCTATTAAAACAAAAAATCCCAATGCTAAAATAGTGCTAGGCGGCTTATCTGGAGCGGATACTGATTTTTTAACCAAGGTGTATAAAAATTTAACCGAGCCAAATATTATGGACGTAGTAGCAGTACATCCATATCGGCAGGTTGGTAGCAATTTTAATTACGCGCCAGAAGATACGGTTAATAATTTAAATACGCTAGTAACAGATTTATATAATGTAAAAGCGGTTAGTAGATATTGGCAACAAAAAACAGTGCCAATTTGGTTAACAGAAGTGGGCTGGACTACTGCCGCAGCCGGAGTAAGCGAACAAACGCAAGCTGATTATTTAACCAGGCTGTATACCATAGCTTTGAGTGTGCCAGATGTACAAAAAGTATTTTGGTATAGCTTAACCGATACAGCGAGCGATCCTACATTAACCGATAAATATTTTGGATTATTTACTAATGTTTATACAGATAAACCAGCTAAAACGGCTTATCAATTTATAAAAAATAAATTAGACAATACAACCGTAATTGATGCCGGTTTAACCCAAGTAAAATTATTTGATAATTTTAATCGTAATCAGGGGTGGCATATACAAGATGAAGTGTGTACTACTGGTAATGTGAAGGATCGTCCGAAAGAAAGTAAGTTACGTATAAGTTACCAGTTTGGAAAGGGTAATTGTTATGCGCCGATTATGTTAGAAAAAAATTTACCATTAAATACGCGGTCCATTCAGCTTAAATTAAAAGGTAATAACGATGATACCACGTTGCGGGTAAGAATTATTGATAAGAGTGGTGAAACGTTTCAATATAATTTAGGCTACATGCCAGCACAGTGGTTGCGTTATACAGTTCAGTTATCAAGCTCGGCGGCGCATTGGGGTGGTAATAATAACGGCGTAATTAATCAGCCTATTAAAGCAGTAGGATTTGTATTAGATAATAATGATATAGCTGTAGCTGATAATGAAGAACATATTGTGCGCATTGATGATTTAGCTGTTTCCACTAGAACGAATCAATATTTAACACGGTTCCAAGTGAACAATCAAAATCAATACGCATTGTGGGGTATGAGTGATAATAAAACAGCTAGTATTTTTTTATCAAACACTAATACTGTCACAACCCAATTATTTAATAGCGCCCAACAACAATACAGTTCCAGCACCGGTCGCTATCAATTGCCGGTAACTACCAGTGTAGAATGGGTACAATCTTTGTAATCCCCGGCTTTAGGCCGGTGGGTTACAATTAGTGAACCCGGTGAAATTTTTTATAGGTTTCTTTTAATTGTTGATTGGTTACGTGCGTATAGATTTGCGTAGTGGTAATAGAAGAATGGCCTAACATAGTCTGGACGGAACGAATATCAGCACCGTTACTTAATAAATCTGTAGCATAACTATGGCGTAACGTGTGTGGTGTAATACGTTTCATAATACCTACTTGTTTAGCATAATGTTGAATCAGGCGCTCAATGGAGCGCGATGTTAACGGTTTTGGCTGTTCGTTTTTATCACGGGCAATACTGGCGCGATCATGGGCTACAAATAAATACGGCGCCGTATCTTGGCGTTTGGATAGATATTCTTTTAGCCAGTAGCGGGCTTGTTCCGATAAAAATACCAACCTAATTTTACTACCTTTACCGCGTACTGAAAATTCTTCTCGTTTTAAATTAACGTCTCCAATTTTTAGATTAGCTAATTCAGATACACGTAAACCGGTAGAGAATAATAATTCTAGAATGGCTTTGTCGCGATAGGAAATAATGGACGCGGATGATTTTAATGGTGCGGCCAATAATTCTTCCAATTCCGAGCCCATTAAATATTCAATTTGCCGGTCTTCTTGCTTGGCGAGTTCAATTTTGTCTGGAGCTAGTGAAACAATATCGCGCTTGGCTAGATATTTTAAGAACGCACGCAAAGCAATGAGATGATAATTTTGCGTTTTCTTTTTTAAATTAGTGTTAAAGCGCAAATTGGGTAAACGATTTAATTGTAAACGATAATTACGTACCACAGCACTGGTGATGGCATTAGGGTTGGATAGTTTGGTCATGCTAGCAAACCGATGTAAATAAAAACTATAATTACGAATCGTTTTTTGCGACCGATTTTTTTCAATCTCTAAATATTCCAAAAAATCAGTAATTAATTTATCAAGTGTGGACATGTAAGGTATTGTACGACACTATTACAAAAATTGAAACACTGATTTAAAATACTCGAATCACAGATGACGCTGATGAAATTTCTGATTTCACAGATAATGCAATTTAATGCATTTGTATTTATCTGTGTCATCAGCATTTATCAGCGACATCAGTGTTTCAAACATTATTAATAACGTGCTATAATAACAGTATTATGACAACAAAATTACAACAACAACGCGTGGGTGTGTTTGTGGATATACAAAACATGTATTATTCTGCTAAAGCACTGTATGGCCAAAAAGTGGATTTTGGCAAAGTGCTAGATATTGCCTTAGCCGAGCGTACGTTAATTCGCGCGATTGCTTATGTAATTCGCGCCGAAAGCAAACAAGAGCAATCGTTTTTTGAATCGTTAGAAAAACGTGGTTTGGAAATTCGCAGCAAGGATTTACAAGTATTTTATGGTGGCGCCAAAAAAGGGGATTGGGACGTGGGTATCGCCATGGATATTATGCGCTTAGCCGATAAGCTAGATGTAGTAGTGTTAGTATCTGGCGATGGTGATTTTGCGGAACTTTTAAAACATGTGAAAGCGTTAGGTTGCCGGGCTGAAGTATTAGCCTTCGGTCCATCATCTTCCAGCTTATTACGCGCCGAAGCTGAACGTTTCGTGGATTTAGCGGAATTTAAAGATTCGTTATTAATTCGGCCATTACGAGCTAGGCTGCCAAAACCAGGTAATAAAGTTTAGGTATTTTTTGTATTTTTAACAGTTTTTATAAACTAATTGACCGATTTTTATAAAATTGTTACACTAGCAATTACTTAACTAACCAGTAGTCGATACCTGGGCTTCCGGCGACACCGCGGTTGACTCGGATATTGCTAAGAATAGAACAAAATCGTATGCTTACGAAAGAACAGAAAGATAAAATAATTAAAAAATACGCTACCAAGCAAGATGATACCGGGTCTCCCCAGGTACAAATTGCTTTGTTAACGTATGAGATTAATGATGTAACATCACATTTACAAATACATAAGAAAGACGTGTCTTCTCGACGTGGTTTATTAAAAAAAGTTGGCCAACGCCGCAGATTATTACGTTATTTAAAGAAAGAAAACCGTTCGGGTTACGAAACCTTAATTAAAGCGTTAAAATTAAAGGACAGCGTCTAGATGTTGTATTATTTTTTAAATCAAAACACTAACCTAGGTAGAAATATCTAGGTTAGTGTTGTTTTCAAGTTCATTTAATATCTATAATTTAATTAGCGCTTATCTACGAACACATAGGTTCTCTCACTAACGTGAGAATCTGCAGTTCGTAGGTAAGTTAAGAAACATTACAATACATATGACAGATATCAAACGTTATGAAATTAATTGGGGCAATCGCCCATTGGTAATTGAATTTAATCGCTTGGCTGGCCAGGCTAACGCTGCTTGTACCGTACGTTATGGTGATACCATGATTTTAGCCACAGCAGTCATGTCCGATAATATTCGCGAAGGTTTGTCGTATTTTCCGCTAATGGTAGAGTATAAAGAAAATATGTACGCGGCTGGTAAAATTTCCGGTTCACGCTTTATTAAGCGAGAAGGGCGGCCGTCTGATGATTCTGTATTATCTGGTAGATTAATCGATCGGTCTATTCGGCCGTTATTTGATGAACGCATTCGTAATGATATTCAAATAGTTGTTACCGTATTATCGTATGATGAAAACAGCGATTCAGATATTGCTGGGTTAATTGGTGCCGCCGCTGTCTTAATGGTTTCTAATATTCCATGGCAAGGGCCATTAGCCGGCTGTATTGTAGCTGGAAAAGCTGGTGAATATTTCTTAAATCCAACTTCTGAACAACTAGACACCAGCGATATTAACGTATTTGTGTCTGGGCGCAATATGGAAACGGTTATGTTAGAAGCCGATGGCCGGGAAGCTAGTGAAGATGTTACATTTAAAGCCATTGAATATGGTTTACAGCAATTACAGCCGGTAATCGAGCTATTACAAACCATTCAAAAAGACATAGGCAAGGCCAAGATAGCCGTTACTTTACCGGAATTACCCGCTGAAGTAGTTACGTTAAAACAAGCCGCCGAACAAAAAGCTGATGCTCATTTTAAAGCGGAAGGGGCTAATTTATTTGGTAAAGGCAATAAACGTGAACGTCATCATCGTTTCTCGGTGATTAATAAAGCGCTACTAGAACAATTTCCAGTCGATGACGCAGTTAGCCGTAAATATGCCGGTTTACATTTTGAAGAGTTATTCCAAAACGAAATGGTGCGTCGTATTTTTGCTGAAGGCAAGCGGGTCGATGATCGGGGTTTGGATGAAATTAGGCCATTAGCTACTAGCGTTGGTTTAGTACCACGCGTGCATGGTTCTGGTATGTTTCAACGCGGCGATACTCAAGTATTATCCATTGTTACCCTAAGCTCTCCTAGTAACGAGCAGATTTTTGATACTATGCGGTTAAATGATGAAAAACGGCGTTATTTTCATCATTATAATTTTCCACCATTTTCTGTAGGTGAAGCACAGCCCATGCGTGGGCCAGGTCGGCGGGAAATTGGTCACGGGGCTTTAGCTGAAAAAGCGTTATTAGCCGTGTTACCGCCAAAAGAACAGTTTCCTTATACCATTCGGGTAGTATCCGAGGTGTTATCTTCCAATGGCTCATCTTCGCAAGGTTCTATTTGTGGCTCGTCATTATCATTAATGGATGCAGGCGTACCTATTAAACAGCCAGTAGCTGGTATTGCGCTTGGCATTGCGTTTAAAGCACCTAATTCTAAAGCCGAGTATAAGATTTTAACCGATATTCAAGATGTAGAGGATTACGATCGTTCCATGGATTTTAAAGTAGCCGGTACTAGCACTGGTATTACCGCTATTCAGTTAGATATTAAATTTGATGGTTTAACGTTAGCTATGGTGCAGGCTGTATTTGTAAAAGCCAAACAAGCTCGCCAAACATTATTAGCCAACATGCAAGCTACGTTAGCGGCACCACGTAAAGAATTATCGCAATTTGCTCCACGCATTGAAATTTTACAAATCGAAGTAGAACAAATTGGTGAATTAATTGGTCCTGGTGGTAAAGTGATTAATAAAATTATTGATGAAACTGGTGTAGCAATAGATATTGAAGATGATGGCAAGGTTTATGTAACAGCGGCGGATCCAGGCGCTATGAAAAAAGCGTTAGAATTAATTAAAGGAGTGGTAAAAAAAGTTGTGCCAGGAGAAATTTATACCGGCACAGTAATTAAAATAATTGCGGATAGAAACAATCCTAGTAAGCAAATTGGCGCTATTGTTAGCCTAACTCCTAATCAAGATGGCATGATTCATATTTCTCAATTAGCTAATGAGCGAGTAGAAAAAGTAACTGATGTAGTAAAAGAAGGTGATGAAGTAAAAGTAAAAGTCTTGGAAGTAGATCGAGTTAATGGTAAAATTTCTTTATCACGCAAGGCATTATTAAATAGATAATTTCATGGCTAAAGGAAAACTATTTGTAGTTACCGGCCCATCGGGCGCCGGCAAAGATTCGGTAATTAATCAGGTAAAAACTGACGGTTTAGTATTTGCTCAAGTAATTACTACTACTACACGTTCAAAACGGGTTATCGAATCTGCCGGGAAACCTTATTATTTTATCGATAAAGCAGAGTTTGAGGATTTAGTAGCTAAACAACAGCTAATAGAATGGGCCGAAGTGTACGGTAATTTATACGGTTGTACCAAAGCTGAAGTGGAACAAAAATTAGCTAGTAATAACGTGGTAATTGTAAAAGTAGATCCACAAGGTGCGCGGGCTTATAAAAAAATGGTACCTGGCGCAGTTACCATCTTTATTATGCCGCCGTCTTATGAGTATCTAGAAAAACGCTTAGTTAACAGAGAAACGGATAGTTCTGATGTGATTAAACAGCGCCTACAAACCGCGCAACGCGAATTAGAGCATTTATTAGATTGGGATTATTTAGTAGTTAATGAAGAGGGAAAACTAGCCGAAGCGGCTGAAGAAGTGAAAAAAATCGTGTTATCCACAGCTTGTTAATAATGTTGTGTATAAACTAGGTATAGTTAACAATAAAACTATTTGTTTTATTATATACTAATATTAGCAATAATTAATCAATATTACACCATATTATTGACCCGTTATCTAGTTTCTGCTATACTTAATACATTAATTGCTCATTACATGTGAATAACTCAAGCTACTAGGGAGAAATTTATTTCTAAGGATAACTTAGACATAAATATTTCTCTGGTAGGAAATTTGCTGGAAAAAATAAAAATAAAATTTTTTCTTCGCCAGCCCTCATTTATATCTTGCTTCGGCGAGATCGAGGGACAGCGACTTACTAGAGAGATCTCGCTATACGCGAGATTGAACTACTATCACCAGCAGAGAGTAGAACAAAGCACTTCTGCTTTAAGTAGAAATTCTTTGCTCGTTCCGTCGTTAAGACGGGATAGACAAGGTTAACTTAAAGTATGGGGGTGTTCTCAGGCATATTTATGGCCGTAATGGCCGGTTGCTGGGGGGACACCCCCGAAAATCCTTTTACATTGCTAATTTATAGCCATTAATCTACAAAATTCGGTGCAGGTTAACCACTATAAATTAAGTAAAATAAGCAACCCCCTAATTAATAGGCCGGTAATTTGTGTTATATGGACAAAAAAATATTAGATGAATTAAAACAAGCTTTGTTAAAAGAACAAACTGAATTAAACGAAGAATTAGCCATGGTAGCGAATCCAGACGTAGGCGAACATGTGCCAGGAGATTATGCAGCTAAATTTCCAAATTATGGCGATGATAATCCAGCTGATCCTGGTTCTGATTCTCCCGATGAAGTACAGGATTACGCAGTAAATTTATCGGTCACCGCGCAATTGCAACAACGTTTAACTAGTGTTAAAGCGGCATTAGAGCGCATGAAAAGCGGCACTTATGGCAAAGATAAAAATACCGGCCAAGATATTCCATTAGCGCGTTTGCAAGCCAATCCGGCGGCTGAAACCAATGTTAAATAGATCGTTAACTAATGTTAAATATTTTTGGATGGCTAGCACCGTTACAGCAATAATATTGTTTGTGCTGGATCGCTGGGTGAAGTATTTTTTTATTACTAATTCCACGCAACATTATGGTGCGGGTGGTGTTATTTGGTTACAGTATTATTTGAATCAAGACATGGCCTTTAGTTTGCCGTTATTTCCCATTATTTATTATAGTTTAATGGTGGGAGTGTTAGTATTTATTACTTGGCGCTGGTGGCAGGCCATCCAACAAAAAAATCTTAAAGAATATTTTTTATTATTACTTATTTTAATTGGTGCGTTTAGTAATTTATATGATCGTTGGCAATACGGCGGAGTAATTGATTTTATTTGGTTATGGTTAGGCAGTATTTTTAATCTGGCCGATGTGTATATTGTGGCCGCTATGCTCATTTGGTTTATTTGGTTATGGCGCTATGAAAAAATTTCAACGCACCATTGAAAATTTTGTTTGCGAATTTTGTGGCACTAATGTAATTGGCAATGGGTATACTAATCATTGTCCAGAATGTTTTACATCGAAACACGTAGATATTAATCCGGGTGATCGTTTAGCTAAGTGTAATGGCTTAATGAAGCCAGTTGATTTATTTTTAGATCATGGAAACTGGATTTTAACACAGCGTTGCGAGCAATGTAAATTACAAAAAAATAATCGGGTACAAATTAATGATAATCAAGAAAAATTAGCGTTATTGAAGCAAAAACTGAACATGAATTCCATACTAACACACCGGGATAAACCCGGGTGTTAGTGATGTTAACCCCTAGTTGGGTTAACAAACAGGTTATTTTGTGATATAGTACCGGTATTGAGCGCTCCCCGAACACAGGGTGGCGTTTTTATTTATCATTTTTTTATGATTGTAAAATTATATTCAGCCGCTATTAGCGGCTTATCTTCGCAAATTGTAGAAGTACAGGTGGATGTTTCGGTTGGTTTTCCTAGTTTTACCATTGTTGGCTTGCCAGATGCGGCCATTCAAGAATCACGGGAACGAATTAGAGCGGCCATTAAACATGTTGGCAAAACTTTTCCCGATATAAAAGTAGTAGTTAATTTAGCGCCGGCCGATTTACCCAAAGAAGGTCCAAGCTATGATTTGCCAATTGCGTTAGGTATTTTAGCAGCTACGCAACAAATTATCTTGCCAGAAAACATGGGTTTATGTGTGGGCGAATTATCTTTAGATGGTAATGTACAGCCGGTGCGCGGTGTGTTAGCCATGGCCATGATGGCGCAAGAGCAATATATTAAACAAATTATTGTGCCGCAAATTAATCATAAAGAAGCTACGCTAGTACCTAAATTAATAGTTTTACCAATTAAATCATTAAGCGAAATGATTAATCATTGCACTGGTCAGCAATTAATCAAACCGGCACCATATTTGCCACCCACAGCGCATCTGCCGGTTACTGACCAAGATTTTAGCTATATTAAAGGACAAACCATGATTAAACGAGCTTTGGAAATTGTGGCGGCCGGTGGGCATCATATTTTGTTATTTGGGCCACCAGGTTCTGGTAAAACTATTTTAGCTAAAACATTGTTATCAATTTTGCCACCCATGACGGCCACGGAAATATTAGAGGTAACGCGGTTATACAGCATTGCCGGCTTATTAACGGCGCGTAGTGCTATTTTAAACACACGGCCATTTCGTCAGCCGCACCATTCTTCATCGATGGTTTCCATTGTGGGTGGTGGTAGATTACCACGACCTGGTGAAATATCGTTGGCGCAACACGGGGTATTGTATTTAGATGAGCTGCCAGAATTTAGCCGGATGGTATTAGAGGCTCTGCGGCAACCATTAGAAGATAGGGTAATTACAGTAGCCCGGGCAGAACAAACGGTTACGTATCCGGCCAAATGTATTTTTGTAGGCAGTTTAAATCCATGTCCATGTGGTTATGTTGGCGATCAAGAAAAAGAGTGCACTTGCACGCCGCAACAAATCACCAAATATCAAAAAAAATTATCCGGACCGTTATTAGATAGAATGGATTTGTGTTGTTATGTGCCCAGGGTAACGTTTGATACGTTAACCAATACTACACAAATTCAAGAATCTTCGGCTAGTATTCGTAAGCGGGTAGAACAAGCAGTACAAGTACAGCAACAACGTTATCAGCAAGTAGTTATTTCTCGTAATGCCTACATGAATGTTCAGCAAATTGAGCACTATTGCCAATTAGATGCTACCGGTAAACAAATTATGAAACAAGCCATGCAACGCCTGCAATTATCTCCGCGTAGTTATCACCGTATTTTGCGAGTAGCCAGAACCATTGCCGATTTAGCCCACCAAGCGGAAATTACCCCGGCCCATTTACGCGAAGCACTGCAGTATCGGCAAGTGTTTAATGGGCAATAAAAATTCTACCTCTCCCCCAGCCCCTCTCCTAAAAATTCTACCTCTATCCCCAACCCTTTCCCCTAAATAGGGGAAAGGGAGAATTATAAAATATTTTATGCTAGTAACATCAAAAAATAATCAAGCAATACAATTTCAAACTAAATTACATTACATTGCAAAAAAATTACGTGAAAAACAAACTACAGCAGAATATATTTTATGGCAACAATTACGTAGGAAGCAAATTAATAACGCAAAATTTAAGAGGCAACATCCTATTGGGCGATATATTGCAGATTTTTATTGTAGAAAAGCAAAACTTATTATTGAAGTTGATGGCTTGATTCATGAAAAACAGATAGAGCGTGATCAAGCTAGAGATTTGTATTTATTGCAATTAGGATATACAGTATTGAGATTTAGTAATAATCAGGTGATAAACAATATTAACGAGGTACTAAATATATTTCATCATTCCCCTCTCCTATTAGGAGAGGGGCTAGGGGAGAGGTATGTATTATCACCACAAACTCGCCTAAAATTTTTGGGCGCTTGAAAAGTTCAACGTATACTTGTTCGGCGGTGCCGCGGATGAATTCTTCGTGAATTTTGGTGAGTTCACGGGCTAATACAATATTACGCTTACAGTTTTTTAAAGCAGTTAATGTTTTTAAAATGCGGTGTGGGGATTCATAAAATACTACGGTACGTGTTTCTTGAGCAATATAGTTAAATAACGTTTGCCGGCCTTTTTTGTGCGGGAGAAAACCTAAATATACAAAGGAACTGATATCTACACCAGCGGCTTGTAGAGCGCAAATTAAAGCCGTGGCTCCTGGAATAGGGGTAACAGTAATACCAGCGGCTAGTACCTGCTGAATTAATAAGCTACCAGGATCGGAAATACCCGGGGTGCCGGCATCACTTACTAAGGCTAGGTTTTCTCCAGATTGTAATCTAGTAATAATCTGTGCGGCTTGTTGAGCGGTAGAATTTTGGTGATAAGATTCAGTAGGAGTATTAATTTGATAGTGTTTTAAGAGTGTTTTGGTAGTGCGGGTATCTTCGCACAAAATAGTATTTACGGTTTTTAAAATATCCAAAGCTCGTATGGTAATATCGGCTAGGTTGCCAATTGGGGTACTGACGCAATATAATATGCCCATTTACTAATATTTAACTATTTAGTATACTGTCAGCATAGCTTATTTTTATTTAATAACCAAGTATGGGAGGACAAAAAGCCAAGGTACTTATTATCGAAGATGATAAGTTTTTAAGTGAATTAATATCAACCAAATTAGACAAAGAAGGTTTTGATATAGGCTTAGCCGGTGATGGTGAAACTGGCTATAAAAAAGCTGAAGAATATAAGCCAGACATTATTTTGTTAGACATTATGTTGCCTGGTATGGACGGGTTTGAAGTATTAGGCAAATTAAAAAAACATGCTAATACAGCTATTAAAAATATTCCAGTAATTATTTTATCTAATTTTGGCCAAGAAAGTAAAATTGAACATGGCTTACAGTTAGGCGCAGTGGATTATCTGGTGAAAGCGAACTTTACTACTGGAGAAATTGTAGAGAAGATTAAAAAGGTTTTGGATCAGTAAATAAATCTAAAATAGTAGAGACGCATTGCAATGCGTCTCTACTATTTTTTTATAAAATTCTCCCTTTCCCCTGTTTAGGGGAAAGGGTCGGGGATAGAGGTAGGATGTTAGGAGGTGAGGTAGGTATTTAATAAAACTGAATCGGATCGTAGGCGCGGCCGTTAATGTGTACTTCAAAATGTAAATGAGGGCCAGTGGTTCGGCCGGTCATGCCCACAAAACCCAGTACTTGACCACGACTAACGTGTTGGCCGTTGGAAACATTGAAGTAAGACATATGTGCATAACGGGTAGTAATACCGTTTGGACCAACTACATCACCACAATTACCGTAACCATGGCCGATTTGTCCGGTAAAGCGCACATAAAAAACCCCTTCTGTAGCCGCATAAATAGGCGTGCCAATTGGGCAAGGAAAATCACGAGCGTTACCGGCGTGACCCCAATAAGTAGTCATGCGCGATTGGCAGCCAATCGGCCAATTTAACTTACCGCCGGTTATTTTAGCCGCGGCATTGCGATTTACATAAGGATCGCTAGACGAAGATCGATTAGACGAAGAAGAATTAGCTAAATAACTATTATTAATAATTGGCGTAGGCGGTGGCGGTGGTTTGCCTCCCACAATAATAATTTTTGAGCCAACTGGAATTATATGATCCTCGCCAATGCCATTAATTTTAATGGTTTCATTCATATCACCAGAATATTTGGCGATGATTTTTTCTAGCGTATCATCTTGAGCTACTTGGTAAGTGTAGCCAGAGGCCGGTGGAATCTTTATGGTATCGCCAGGTTTAATTACAGCGTTATCTGATAAATCATTGGCCCATAAGATACTATTACTAGAAATCCCAAAGCGATTAGCAATAATGCCAATATTTTCACCATTTTTTACAGTGTATTCTACCGCTTCAGCTCGGTGGCCTGTTTTGGTTTGAATTTGCGTATTAGTGGCCATGGTGGCGGTTTCTGTAGTAATACCAGTTTTTTTATCGCCTAAACTAGCTGCTTCTGAATCTGGATCAATTTTACTAACATTACTAACAATGCTCCCGGAAGTGTCTAGATAACGTTGACTATTGGTATTATTTTGGATTAAACCTTTTTCCACAATAACTACATCGTTCATTTCTCCATTGGATTCTTGTACAATTTTGTATAAAGCCGATTGTTTGCCAAAATCACTAGTGTTATTAAGCTCTTTAGCCTTAATATTTGTACCGGTAACAAAAATAGCCATTAACACAATTACTACATGAATAAAATATTTATGGCTAAATAAAAATAAAATGCGATTTTGTACAAACGCGGAACGTTTTAATAAAGAATAAAATTTTAAATACCAGTGATAACCATATAGTAACACTGGTTTTATGGCCATTTTTAATAAAATAATAATTGGAGAAAATACTATTTTTATGATCCACCACAACGTATAAAATAATGTTTTTAATGCTTTCAGTAATAACACTAGAGTGGATATGCTTAGTTGTTTTAATCTTAAAGACATGTTGTCCAATCTATCATTTTTTCATTGTTCAGTCAATGTGCCAGAACAAAAAATATGATATTATCATATCCTTGTGAGAATATGCATAAACCATTACAATATCGATTATGGATAATAAATATCAGCCAAATATTATTGAGCCAAAATGGCAAAAATATTGGCAAGACAACAATTATTATCAGGCCGCTGATAATTCTACTAAACCCAAATTTTATTGTTTAGACATGTTTCCTTATCCTTCAGCTAATGGCTTGCATGTTGGCCACCCGGAAGGCTACACCGCTACCGATATTTTTTCCCGTTATAAACGCATGGGTGGTTTTAATGTATTACATCCCATGGGCTGGGACGCCTTTGGTTTGCCGGCCGAGAATTACGCCATTAAAACCGGTGTAGATCCTGATACTTCTACGCATAACAACATTAAAAATTTTACACGACAAATTAAAGCATTGGGATTTAGTTATGATTGGTCTAGAGAAATAGATACGTCTTCGCCTGAATATTATTGTTGGACGCAATGGATATTTTTGCAAATGTATCAACACGGTTTAGCGTATAGAAAAAAAGCGCATGTTAATTGGTGTGCTAGTTGCCAAACGGTATTAGCGAATGAACAAGTAGTGAATGGCGCGTGTGAGCGCTGTAAAAATCCAGTTATGCAGAAAGATCTTGAACAATGGTTTTTTAGAATCACAGATTACGCAGATAAATTATTAGCTGATTTAGATAGCATAGATTGGCCAGAGCCGATTAAATTAATGCAGAGAAATTGGATAGGAAAAAGTGTTGGTATTAATATTGATTATGATTTAGAAAATTCTGATCAACATATCACAGTGTTTACTACTAGACCGGACACTAACTTTGGCGCAACTTTTGTGGTTTTAGCACCAGATAGTAAATTTGTTCAAACTAACTTAAAATTATTTCCTAATTATACAGCCACGGCAAGCTATATTGAACAAACAGTAAAAAAAACTGAGTTAGAGCGCATCTCAGAAGGCAAAAAGAAAACGGGTGTGTTTACTGGTAGTTATGTTATTAATAAACTGAATAATAAAAGATTGCCTGTATATATTTCTGATTTTGTATTAGCCTCTGTTGGCACAGGAGCTGTGGTTGGTGTACCAGGTCATGACGTACGTGATTTTGAATTCGCTCAAGCTATGGGCATCGAAGTGATCAGAGTTGTAGTTGGTAAGGATGGAGATACAGCTACTATTAGTAAGCGGGAACAGGTACAAGAAGAGCAAGGTACTATGATAAATAGTGATTTTTTAAATGGATTAGATATTCACGTAGCTACTGAAAAAATCATGGATTATTTAGAAAAACAAGGTTGGGGTAAAAGAGTAACTAATTATAAAATTCGTGACTGGTTAATTTCTCGCCAGCGCTACTGGGGTGCTCCTATACCTATTGTTTATGATCCACAGGGTAATGCTCATCCGATTAAAGAAGAGCATTTGCCGTTATTGTTACCCACAGATGTTGATTACAGGCCAAAAGGCACCTCGCCGTTAGGCAGTTCTAAATCATATAAAGATTTGGCTGAGAAATTATATGGAGCCGGCTGGCATTTTGAAGTTGATACCATGGATACGTTTGTCTGTTCATCTTGGTATTATTTACGTTACTGCGATCCGCATAATGCTAAACAATTTGCTGATCCGGAAAAATTAAAACAGTGGTTGCCGGTAGATATGTATGTAGGCGGTGCCGAGCACGCAGTACTGCATTTACTGTATGCCCGATTTTTTCATAAAGCCTTACAAGATTTTGGGTTTATTCCAAAAGCAGTGGGCAGAGAGCCGTTCAAAGCACTGCGTAATCAGGGCATGATTTTAGGCGAAGATCATCAGAAAATGAGCAAATCTAGAGGCAATGTGGTGAATCCCGATGCCATTGTGCAAGATTTTGGCGCCGATACCATGCGCTTATACGAAATGTTCATGGGCCCGTTTGAAGAAACAAAACCGTGGGATCCGCAGAGCATAAAAGGGATGAGACGGTTTTTAGAAAAGATTTGGAATGTTTATCAATCGGTAAAAACAGATAATGCAAGTAATACTGTTGATCTGGCTTTACATCAAACAATAAAAAAAGTTACTGAAGATATTGAACAATTTAAATTTAACACAGCTATTTCGCAATTAATGATTTGTCTAAATAGCTATGCAGAACAACCGAAATTACAAGAAGCGCAACTTAAAATATATTTACAGTTAATTTACCCGTTCGCACCACATTTGGCTGAAGAGTTACGAGAACAAAAACATTGGTCTGAAAATTTGTTTCAAGATTGGCCAAAATATGACGAAACCAAATTAGTGAATGTAAGCTATTTAATGGTTATACAAGTGAACGGAAAAGTACGTGATAAAATTGAATTATCAGCGAGTGAAGTGGATAATGAACAGATAATTAAAGATAAGGCGTTAGCGAGTAATAAAGTGCAACAATATATTTCTGGAAAAGAAATAGTGAAAGTTATTGTGGTGCCAAAGAAATTGGTAAGTATAGTAATTAAATGAAACAGCCTACCTCACCCCCTAGCCCCCTCTCCTCTAAGGAGAGGGGGAAGAATCTAATTGCATTACTCCCTTTCCCCTGTTTAGGGGAAAGGGTCGGGGATAGAGGTAGGATGTTTAAGAGAGGGAAAGAGGGAGAGGTAGGCGGTATTGTAGTATACCCAACGGACACGGCTTATGCCATTGGCTGTGATTTTAGAAATAAGACTGCCATTAAAAAAATCATGGCTATAAAGGGGCGTAAAGACCCTAAATTTACTCTGATTGCCGCATCGTTATATCAAGCGGAGCGTTTTTTTAAGTTAAATAGTTGTCAGAAAAAATTAGCCAAAAAATACTGGCCAGGACCGTTATCGATTGTGGTGTCTAAAAAATATGCGGTACGTGTACCGAATAATACTATTGCAAAACAATTAGCCAAACGTGCCGGCGCGCCATTAATTGCTACCAGTTTTAATAAATCCGGTGAGCCGGAAATATATAATTTAAAAAATAAAAAATATATAAAAAATATTTTTTATATAAATATGGGTAAATTAAAAAAATGCCAGCCGTCTACGGTGGTGGAATGTAAACGTAATAAAATAATTGTGCATAGACAAGGGGAAATTTACCCCCCCCTCTTTCCCTCCCCTAATAGGGGAGGGATGTCCGGAGGACAGGGAGAGGTAGCTTAGAGGGTAAAATATTATGACAAAGATTAATATTTTTCAACAACTAAAACAATTAAATATTCGCCCAAATACCGACATTGGCCAAAATTTTTTGTGCGATGAAACGGTTTTAAAAACAATAATAGATACGTATAAATGTGGTGTAGAGACGCCCCGCGGGGCGTCTCTACAAAAAACCGATACCATTGTAGAAATTGGCCCTGGTTTAGGTATTCTAACCGAACAATTAGTAAAACACGCTAAACGGGTAATTGCTATTGAGTTAGATAGGCGTTTAATATCACATTTACAACAAGTGGCGCAACAATATCCGAACTTAGAAATAGTACAAAACGATGCTTTGCAAGTAAATTTAGCTGATTTTGGTTTAAGTAATGGTTCATATTCGGTAGTGGCTAACTTGCCGTATCAAATTACGGCTCAAATTTTAAGAAAATTATTAACCGAGCAACCATATCCTAAACAAATGGTATTGTTGGTGCAAAAAGAGGTGGCCGAGCGGATTGTTGCTAAACCGGGGCAATTAAGCATTTTAGCTATTTCAGTTCAGGCCTATTGTAAGCCAAAAATAATTAAAATAATTCCACCAGCCGCGTTTTACCCAGCACCCAAAGTACACAGCGCCATTTTAGAATTATCAGCTATTCACCAACAAGACTTAATTCCAACCAGCCAAGAAAAGTTATTTTTTAGTGTGGTTAAAGCCGGTTTTGCCCAAAAACGTAAATTATTAATCAAAAACTTAGTAAACGCAACTTTTAAACAACAACAATTAGAAAAAAAGATTCTCGAACAGTTTTTTTTAGACAGCCAAATATCATGGCAAGCCAGGGCTCAAGAATTGAGTTTAAATCAGTGGTTAGAACTAGTTGACAAATTTGAATCATTCATGATATAATCGACACGTGGAAAATAAAAAAAAGACACAAATATTTTGGATATTTGTGCTAAGTGGAGTAGCTATATTTGTGGGAGGAACTTATTCAATTTATTCAAGAATTAATAGCCTAGCTCCATTTTTATTAAGCCAAGACACCGATTTAACTGATACTAACCCGTTGTTAAAACGCCAGCAAGAATTAGCTGATTTAAGTATAAAAGATACCGATGGAGATGGTTTAAGTGATTTTGCTGAGTTGTACATTAATAAAACTAGCCCATATATAACTGATTCCGACTCGGATGGTTTAAATGATAAAGATGAAATTGATAAAGGCACCGATCCAAATTGCCAATCCGGAAAAACTTGTTCTAGTAGTTTAGTGGATGCAAATGTTGGTAATACTAACGTATTGGTAAGTAATGTTAATATTAATGCTAATACTAATACTACTGCTGATACAAAAAAAGCCGCTGACATTAGGGAAGAATTAATAAGTTTAGGAGCGTCTAGCGAAGATTTAGCAGGGATTAGTGATGAGGATTTAGTAACGCTTTATGCTGATGCTTTAACAGAAACCAGTGGTAATAATGTTAATAGTAATCTATCTAATTTAAATAGCAGTCAGATTAGAGAAATTCTAAAACAAAACGGCATGACAGACGAGGAATTAAATAGTATTGATGATGCTACACTACAGCAGTTGTATCAACAAACTTTACAAGAATCTTCTAACACTTCAACGAATTAAATTTTATTATGAAACAACGGTGGTTGCATATTTATAAAGTTATAACAATATGTAGCCTTGTTTTTCTATTAGGTGTTCCTAAACTAACATTAGCAGCAGGAGCGGATGCTGCTCTTTCTAATCCTAATATGATTACTAATCCTGGTGGATTTGGAGAGGTTGGTGGTGGTGGACTGCCAGTAGCGGATTTTGGTGCGTCAATTAGTAGAGCACTAAGTAGTATTGGAGAATTCCTTAGTACTACGGGAAAACGAGTTGCTAATGTTACCGTTCGTACCGCTTTAAACACATTTTTAAGCCGGTTGGCCTACGACACAGCTACTTGGATGGCTTATGGTTTTAATGGGCAGGAAGCAGGTGTGTTTCAAGAGTCTGGTGGTGAGTATATATTAAAGATAGGTGATGCCACACTTGGCAGTGCTATTCAAGGCTTTGCCACAGCCACTGGGTTAAATGCGGCTGGTTTATGTGATCCGGGAGCTGATTTTAGAATTAGTTTAACATTGGGTTTAGAAACTAATTTCGGTCAGGCGCAATCTCCAGATCAATTTAAACCGGCTTGTACTTTAACTGAATTAGGCAAGAATTGGAAAAAAGCCTACGCTGACCCTGATTTTAACAAATTTTTTGAAGCTCATTTCGATCCGACGGCTAATCCTTTAGGAATTGCTTTAGAAGTGTCTGAATTAACGTTAAGTAAAAAAATAGAAGCGCAAAAAGAGGCTGAATTAAAACGGCTTAATTCTGATTTTAAAGATCAGGTAGCTTTAATTTCCAAAACCATCGTTACGCCTGGTTCAGTGGTGGAGCAAATTTATAAAAACAACGTTACTGATGCTAAAACCAGCATGTTGTATCAGATGACGGAAGAACCGGCTGTAAACGCGGTTAATATTTTTGCTACCACTTTAATTACTAAATTAGTAGAGCGCATTAAAGCCGGCATGGTGCCGGATGTGGCCAATAATTTAAGCTCATTAATGTCTGTAGGTAGTTCCACTGGCCGGCAGGCGGCTGAAGAAATGTACGCCGATTTAAAAAACCCTACTTTTTATAGTACCGGCGAGTATGATATTACAGCTGAATTAGCCGTTTGTCCGATTACAGCTGATGTTAAGCCAACTGTAAATAATTGTGCCATGGGTATAAAAATGCAGCAGGCTATTCAGCAGCAGTTAACCGTAAAAGAATTTGTTGATTCACTAAATGGTGCGCCACTAAGCTTTGTTGATAATACCCTAGAGGGCAACAGCATTAGCAATGATGCTGGGTTTACCGAAAAAGGTGTTATCTTATTAAAAAAATACCGCATTGTGCCGGTAGGTTGGCAATTGGCCGCGGAGTATTCGCAGTACCGGTTAAAAATTAATGGTACAGAAAATAATAATAATAATAATAATACTTGTTACCAGGCCGCTATTCCTACCCTGCAACAGATTATGAATTGTTACGATGCTTGTGGTGGCGCCGAAGAGGGGCGTGATTGTCAGTTGTTAATGTCAAATAATACGGAGTGTTCCACGTATTCGCCGTACTGTAAATTAATCGATCCGGATTGGGTTTTACTGGCGCCGCAAAATTATTGTGAGCGAGAAGCGCCTGGGCCGGATTACGCTTCTATTATTCCAGTTGATGACGACGCTAATTTAGCTACGCAACAAGTAGTGGCCGCTGGGCGGTTGAATTATTGCGCGGATAATCGGGGCTGTATTGCGGCGGGAGATGATGGTAATTGTTTGGCTTATGGCTATTGCACACAAGAAAAACGATCCTACCAATTTGCTGGAAAAAGTTGTGATACAGAACACGCCTCTTGTCAAACATTTACAGATACGCAAGGCAACACAGTATCTTATTTAAAAAATAGTTTAAATTATGGTGATTGTGCTACCGACCCTGGTTGTAAATGGTATTGTGCTAGTACCGATGAAGCCGGTAAATTTGATTGTGCTAGTTCTGGTAGTACTTATTTGGCTTGTAACGAAGCTAATGCGGCGGCTAATAATTTTTCCATGGCACCAAGCGCCAGCTGTAGTTGTAACTGGCAGAAAACTTGCCAAGTAGCCGCCGGTTCAGAACGTGGTACCGATACTAACGCTGACGGCGTGTACGATTATTGGCAGTGTGTAATTAACGACACCGAGGGGCAACCATTAAGTGTGTGTTCGTTAAGTGATACTTGTGGTAAAAACAACCCTTCATATAATGAAGTTAATGGAGTTGGTACGTGTACTTGTACCGCGCAACAAAGTTGTACGGTGGAGGACGGTGATACAGAATGTCCGATTGATTTGCAATACAACAATACAGCTACTACTACAGCATGTCAGTTAGATACCACTCAAGCCGGCGGCGTGTGTGGTGCTGATTATCCTACTTATTCAGCCACTACCGCGTGTGAAGCAAAAGATACGGTTGGTATGAATTGTGATTGTGCAATAGCGGTTGGGGCTTATTCTTGCACTAATTCGAATGGAAGCACCTGTATTATTGGTACAACACCTGAAACTCCAGCGGTAGAGAATGACACTTTATATTTTAATAACACGATAAAAACTTGTGCTAGTGAAGATGCTGGTTGCAGACGGTATTTGCGCGTTTTGCCAGATACTAATTTGCTACCTAACGCCTATTTTGATTATAAAAGCGGTGGTGGCGAAAACGAGCGAACACTTTTAGGCTTTTGTTCCGATACTGGCCAAGGCTGTACCACGGCCAGTAATTGCTCGGTTGGCAGTGTGTGCCAGGGCTGGCAGCAAAATAATCTTACGGCGCAAGTGTTTGAAAACGCTGAAACGGATATTAATGCCAATTACGTGCAGCTTATTACCGAAGCCGACGGCAGCGCTTTTACTAACACGGTGGATACCGGCTACGATTTAAGCGATAGAACGTTTACATTCGCGTATCGAGCCCGGGTTACTAATGCAGTTGATTGTGAAGCTAATTATAGTATCGGGTCTTCCAACCAGGTATATAACACTACCACGGCAGTATATAATAGTGTTTGGACGGACTACTCATTAACCGTGTCTTTCCCGGCTAGCAATGTAAATGACTCTAAAGTGCAAGTAGCCATTAATGGCCAACCCGGTTGCGCGCTGGATATTGAGGCGGCTCAATTAGCTGAAACAGATAGTTTTTCAGACAGTTATAGCAATTATGGTAATAACGCCACTTATTTAAATGAACAAGTAATTAGTTGTTCAGCTGAAGATGTTGGCTGTGAAATGTATACAGAAGCTGGTAATAAAACTAATCAGATTCCAGGTTTAATTACTAATCCACAAGCCATTGACACTTGTGTATTAAAAAATGCCGATGGTACACTAGGTTACGATTACGGTAATCCCGCCTGCAGCCAATGTAATGGTGATACTACCATTGGGCAAACCGATGATTATAATGTAGGCTGTGATTTTTATCAAGAAGCACCACTTACTAATAACGCTCCATTAGTAGCCTCCTCCAGTAATATTAATTCGTTGGATGAAAAATCAAAAACTGGCGCCATTCAGCGTACGGGCTATTATTGTAGCGGTGATAACAGCACCCATTGTTTTGATGATAGCCAGTGTGCCGGTAAAGGTAGTTGTATGCCTTTGCTATCCATTGTGCCGGCTTCAGCTAAGCAATGTTCAGTAGCACAAGTAGGTTGTGAAGAATATACCAATTTAGCGGCAGTAGCCGAAGGCGGCGAAGGCTTGGAATATTATAATCGGTTACAACAATGCGTAAAAACCAGTGACAATAACATTGCCACTTATTATACGTTTGTGGGCAGTAATAGCGGCGGAGTGCAAGTGGAAGATTATTTACTAAAGAAAAGTAATGTAGCTGGAGGAGGGCCATGCACGCATTTAGATTTGCTAAGCCAGGAATCGAATGCTAATTGTGTAGACAATGCCGACGCTACATTAACCATTCAGGATTGTGGCCCAAATGGTAACGTGGCTGATAACATGAAATATGGTGTTAATCCGGACTGCCGACAATTTATTGATGATGATGATACCGGCACGGTTTATTATCGTTATGAATCACAAACAGTAGTAGCCTCGGATAATTGTACCCCATTACGCAATAGCTTAGATGAACGCACTTATTATGCCCTCAAAGCTAGCAGTTCTGCTTGCGGTACGGCCGCGGTTGGTTGCCGAGAATATCAGGGCTCTAATGCCAGTGCTACGGAAGATATTATTACAGAAGATTTTGCTGATAATTCTTTTGAAGGTTGGTCTGGCGCCGTGGCTACGGCGAACGATTCAGTTATTCAGGGCGACTATTCATTACAAATGCATGGAGCCACCAACAATACAATTACTTATGTTATTAAAGAGCCGGCTTTAGAAGCTGGTAAAGCCTATGTATTGAAGTTTTGGGCCAAAGTTACCCAGCCCGGCACAGCTACATTTTCTTTAATCGGTTTAGATAACACTTATTATTTTACTACCAATGGCGTTACTACAGATTCAGCGCAAGCCAATGTGCAATTAGATCCGCAACAAGCCGGCGGTTGGCAATATTATCAATTAGGGCCGATAATTTTAGATAGTAGCGCCAGTATTGATGGAGATGAAGCTTTTGTAATTCAATATGGTGGTGCGGAAGCTTATATAGACACTATTACTTTAGCTTCATCAAATAGCCAGTATTTGGTGCAAGACAGCGCCAGATTGTGCCAAAAATTTGAAGGTTGCCGTGAATATAATGATCGAGCTAATAATACTTATTATCTAAAATCATTCAAACGGTTATGTAATGATACAGCGGTAGGCTGTGAAGCCATGCTGGATACTAGTAATTCTAGCAATCCGTTCACGGAAGGCTTCGTGTTAAATAATGAATACACGCAAGACGATACTATTGTATCAGCCGATAAACCAGTTACACTAGTTTATGATACTAACCAGCAGTGTTCACAAACAGCTTATGGTTGTACCGCTTTTGGCTTACCGGATATTGATGAACGAACGAATGAAATAAATGGCTACAGTTCAGTTTATTTATACGATAGGCCGGATGAATATGCTACCAGCTTGTGTGAAGAGGCTCAATTAGCTTGTGAACAATATACTTCCGATTATGATGGTACGGCCTATTTCAAAAACCCAGGCGATAAAACATGTACTTTACGCGATTATAAAAATTATGAAGGAGCGGATATACTAGGCTGGTTTAAAAATAGAACCGATGAAGATTATCCGGATTATCCAGATTGTCCGGTGCAATATAATATTAATACGGAAGCTTATGCTTCACAGCCTTTAAACGGAGTATGTAATAGCAATAGCATTACTAGTACGGTTAATAAAATTGGCGCGCTGTGTAATACAGACGCGGATTGTTACCCAACGGATTGGAACAGCGGCTTGCCCAAACCGCGCTGTATTTCGTCTATATCGGAAGATGTAGATGAATATCTAAAAGATAGCATAACTTTAAAAGATATACGGTCTGATTTTGGCTGGGCGGGCGAATGCCCGAATGAACAATCCGGCTGTACGGAATATGTGGATCCATATAGCCCGAATCAGGCGGAACTGGTAAGCAATTACAGCTTTGAATATGATACGCATGATAGCACGGGAGATTGGTACAGCGATGAAGATGTGCCAAACGGCTACCCGGATAACTGGATTTCACCGGCGATATTAGATATAAACGGCGATGGACAATGTGATAGCAATTGCACCGCTAAAGATTACGAAGTACTAATGACTACGGCGGCCGATTATACAGGCGAGGCCATTAACGCCGGCACTGGAGCGGCGGCGCTGTATTTAATGAACGCGGGCATTGTTAATAATGGCGATCTTACCAAATTAAGCGCAGAAAATTCTTATACTCTGCAGGCGTTAGTGCGCCTGCCAGCGGCTTCATTTGATGATGTTAGTTTAGATACAGATAATCCAGCCAAGTTCAGCATTGGTTTAATGTATTGGGCCGCCGATGTTCCACTGTATGTAAGCACTGCGCAAACCTATGTTACGGCTGATCACGTTACCATTCCTAAAGAAAGCAATACTAAACAAACTGAAGAATGGTATCGCTTGGAAGGCAATATTGGTTTAGGTTCCACAGTTACGTTGCCAACCGATGGCTGTGATAAAGCGAATAGTTTTAACGCCGATGACTGCGCGACCAATAAGGGTACTTGGAAAGCCATAACAACTATAAAAGTGTTTGTGATTAATCATAGCACGGCGCCAATGTATGTGGACGATGTTAGCTTAAAACAAAACGATCATTATTATTATTTAGATTACACGGTAGATGGCACAGCGGAACATGCACAAAATAACGGCGTAAATACTTGCACCGAAGTGTCGGCCGGCGCTGGCTGTGTGGCGTTTCGCGATGCTACCACGGAAACGCAAACTCAAGCGCAAGATGGGCTAGCCTGTGCTACTTGCATGTTAACGCCCACGAGCGATACCTGTAGAACAGTGTTGGATGCTTGTGATACTAATACCATATTAAAAGTAAAAAATCAGCGGGTTTGCAGTGAATGGCTGGCTTGCGAAACCGGTTATGTGTATACCGATAGCAACGACACTACGCAAAACGAATGTTTGAATATTCGCGGTTGTACCAAAATGGATGACAACGGCAATTGTATAAAATGGTCCGATAAACCAAGTAGTACAGAGCTAAACAGCGCGGCGGATATTGGTTTTGTGTCCGATCCCGGGCAAACCGATGGTTTGCAGGCGGCGCAAAATTTAACTGGTTATACCAAGGCCGGTTTAATTTGGACGCAAGAACGCAGTTGCAACACCGCTTCAGATTTACCCGGAAAGTATTGTAATGAAGACATTAATTGTTTGAATCCTGGTAGTAACAACCCGGCCGCTAAATGTAACGAGCCGTTTAGTGTAATGGGTTATTATCCCTATGGTTGGATGTACGAAGTGGCTAATAACGGCACTAATAGTAAAGATTTAATCGAATTCAGCACGTTTGAAGATTTGTATTGCGTGGGAGATGATGCTAATCCAAAACGAGCTTGTTTGCATAACGCCACTAATGAGGAAGATTATGCCACCAGCCAGTGTTATGAAAATTCTATAGGAGTTTTATATACAGATCAAGATCCAGGCAATGATCCAGTGTCATACACGGAAGATAATACTGCGGATCCAGCCGATATTGACGCTACATATTATTGTCCGAACAATGCCGCGTTTGAAGCTTGGCCGTTTCGTGCCGGTAAAACCACTACTACTAAAACTGGCTGGAGCGGAATTGGCAAATCGTTGGTAAAAGTAAAACAATATGATAAATCTTTAGATTGTTTAAATGATTGCGATGAGATTGATGCTAATAACGTATTAGCCTTTACACCGGCGTTAACCAGCTATACCACCAGCACTGGTGGTACGGCCAACAAAGCTTTTTCCGGCGGTGCGCAGTACGATTTAAATGAAACGATTAACCCGTCAGCTACTTACGCGCTGTCGTTTGCCGGGCGGTACACCAGCGATAATTATGTGCCGATAGCGGATAATAATGCTAATCCTTCGGCTATGTCGGTGTGTTTTAACTATAGCAATGTGGCTACGCCTAGCGGCGATGCAGTGAATAGTTTAAGAGATTGTTTTGTAAATGGCTATGGTAGCGCTGATATTGTCTTTGCGATTGATACATCTAGCTCTATGACTGAAGAAATTATGGCTGTTAATAAAGCCATCCCAGCTTTGGTAAAAGAATTAGACAATGCTGGTGTATCGGCTAAATTTTCTTTTGTTTCCATAGGATTAGAACCTTCTTATGATTCTGATGGAAACTATCTTGGTTATAAAGACGCTATTCAAGATGTGGTATTAGATTCCACGGATAATATAACAGATATTACAGCCTTGTTTAAAAATTTGAATTGTTGTAGTACTTCTGGTAGTACGCCAGATAAATGCATAGAAAACAATGGGGTTTGGACTGATTACCCTTTCTGTATTGGTTATGGTGTATTAGATCCGTGGGAAGCAATTATTGAAACAGCTAATAATGAATTTTATCAAGCAGATGATTCAGTGGAACATATTAATTTTCGTAACGGTGCTTCACGTTTCTTGATTCTAGTGACCGATCAAAACGATGGGCAATTACCAGGAGATGATAATAATGAAGTTAATGCTATTACGGCAGCAGCCAGTGTACCCATGCCGGTTTATGTAATTACCAGTGATGTTGCTAGCAATGATACAGAAAATAACATTTTTTCTTCAGGTTATTATGCTGGAATTGCTTCGGCTACTGGCGGTGAAACTTATACTTTTACTGTTAATGGAACTACCAGTACCGACTGGGTAAATGATACAGATATTGTGTCAGACGTAGCATCTAATGTTGCCTATCAGTCTGAAAAATTTCAATTAACTACCGATTTAAAAAATTATTCATTCGGGCCGTTAACGCTTACCAATATGAAGAAAATTGGCGCAGACAACAGCGGGTATGTGTTGGCGAATAAAGAAATAGGCATTATTACCAGTTTGCAATTCTTGGGTTCGGATGGCACGGAAATAGCCGTGGATAACGTGTCGCTGTTGCCGGTGTTGGAAGTAAATAGAGATTTAAGCCCAATTGCCCGATCGTGCCGAGCGTATCCAGACAGCGACGCGAAACAATGTAGTTATCAAGCGGCTAATGGTAATCAGTATAGAGGCTGGCAAGGATATTGTTTGGAGCTGGATCCTTCCAATACACAGCGCTGTCTTACTTGGTGGCCGCTAGATGTAATAGCCGGCGAAGCCTCGTTAATGAAAGAGCCAACCAGTGTAATTACGCGGTCGAACGTATATCATTGCTTGGTGGCCAAAGGTTATGAAAAACCGGGGTTTTGTGTAAGCAATGACGCCAAAAATGGCGCCAGTAGCGCTGTTGGCACGGGGGTAGCCTGTTCCGATACCGCTGATTGTAATATGGCTTTGTTAGGGACACCTGACCCGTTGTCTGGCGCCCACACTTGTTTTATCGGTGAACACTTAAGTGTTAATGATTATAATAATAATGATATTAATGGTGGTGGTTGGTATAAGTTTGATAGTTTAGCCGCTGGAACTAGTGATTCAGAAAAACAAAAATTTAGTGGCGCTTATCACAGCCGAGTAGCAGAATGGGATATGCCTAATGAGGCAGATAATTTATATCAAGGCAATATAGCGGCTATTATAGCTAACCCATTATTAAAAAATATTCATGTTAGCGAAATAGAAACCATCGAGTTTAATCCCGGTTCAGCTGGGGATGGCACTGGAGCGCAAAACGAATTTCCGTATTGGGGGCAATTAGACGGCGGTAAAAACAGCACGGAGGGGTATAATCGGCACGCGTTAGAAGTATATGATCGTGAAGAAAATGATCAGGACACTATTACCGGTAATATCTGGCTAACGGATTTATATAATGGGGCTATTAAATATGATGCCGACGGTAAAGTTGATCCATTAAACCAATACTGTTATGCGTATGATGCCGCCGGATCCAGCAGCCCGTATGGCATTGGCTGCGGCGTTTGGGGAGCGTTTGATAATAATAAAGGCATAACCACTAATTATGATTATTATAAACAGCAATATAATCCCAACAATAAAACCAGTACGCCAAACGGCTACGATTTAGTGTATACTTGGGCATACAGTAATTTTAATACCAATGTTGCTGGTTGCAAAAAAAGCGCTGGCTCTGACGCTAACGCGAGTGCGGAATTATATTGGGAGATTTTAAGAGCGGAGGGAAGCGCTGGCTCCTGGCTTACATCTTCATGCGTAGACAACGCGGTTAAATGCATTATGGGAGTAGGCGACTGTGCAGAAGATAATAATCCTTGGAAGCACATGGGTACAGTATTTGATAGTGGAGAGTTGTATGGTGGCATCAAGGGCGGCTCAATTGATCAAAATAGAAATATATGGGATGATTTTTCTTATATTGAGTTAGATACCACTTGGCCTGGTTGGACACAAATGAAAGATGATTTAGAAAACAAGGATGTCGGCAATGTTTTTAGCTTGTACATTGATTTTAATGATAATGGCTATGTAGAAAAAATTTATCCCTTTTTCTATTATGCCGCTGAAAAAACCAGTGATGGAGTGGCCGGTATTACTTTAACTTATGACGCGCCTATGTACATAAATTTCTACTTGCGTGAATCCTGTGCTTTATTGGCCAATACTGTAGGCAACGATGGCACACATCATGCTTGGAGCAATCGTTTATCCGGCACAGACCCGTATAATATTTTTGCCGGTTCAGATGGTACCATGGCTGATACCTTAAAAACATCGTACAAGCCGTTCGGTTCCGTGGCGCCGCTGGAGGGCACGCCGGATACTTGGGATACATTTGAAACCGTAGAGAAAAACACCACTACTAATACTACCACTAGCAATGTTTACCAATATAATACCTACGGTAACCAGCCGCCGATTTCGTACAACATTGCTACCGGCACTGAAAACAGCAAAATCGCTACCGCCGGTCAGCCTATTTCCTGCATTGGCACGTGCTCACAGCAGTGGTGTGTAGGCAATCCAATGAGATATAATACTCCTTGTATTATAGATGACGAATGCAAAAGCGAAAAAAATGGTAAAACCTTTGTTGGAAAATGCATGGGCGTTACTAATTCAGCCACTTCCAATATTATTGGTAATAAAGGCATGTACGCCAACAATAATCACCTGATTAATTCTTATCAACAGGCCGTGGCGGCTTCAGCTAATGTGGCCGTAGGTTATTTGCGGCGCGTGTTTGCCGATGTAATAGGCGATTTTTATCGGCTGGATCCGGTGGCCGAAGACCAATATTCAGAAACAGGTAATATTTATCTTAACGCCGGTGATAATTACTGGGTTGATTTAGAAAATGGTAATAACGTGTTTGATGCCATGTCGGTTTGCGATACGGACGATGGTAGCCGGCCGGTGGAAAATGAATATTGTGGCGTGAAGCCGGTAGTAGATAATATAAAATTGGAGTTAAATACTACGGCAGACGGCAAATATTACCAATTTCCTACCGGTACAAACGTGAAATTTTCGTTTGATGTGCAGGCCGATGTTAACCAAGAACCAATCCCATTTGTGTATGTGGATTATGGCGATAAAACCGATTCGGTAACATTTCCTTGGGAAGGCCGATCCGCTACCTTTCCTTTCACTCATGTGTATGAGTGTAAAGCAAACACGCTAGGATCTCATTGCGAATATATCATTAAGGTAGTGGCCGTGGATAATTGGAATTGGTGCTCCGGTACCGATAATAGTAAAAAATCTTCTGGTGTAAATCGCTATGATTCCAGTATAGACGGAGATGTTTTCGAGCAATGTGGCTCTGAAACTATTATGCCGGTTACGGTTTGGGTAGATAAAAAGATAAACTAAGCATAATGTGCTATGATAAGTAACGTGATAAAAAAAATTAAAAAATACAGTCTAGTTGGTTTAAGTGTGTTTGGGTTGGTGTTCATGCCATGGCATTCAGCGCAGGCGTTTGCCATAACTAGTGTGGCTGGAACAGTACTACTAAAAATTTTGTCGTGGTTAATTTATTGGCCATTCATTTGGTTGATGGGTGTTTTGGCCAGTACCATGAGTAAATTAGTGGTGTGGGCGGCTATGTTAACTGGCTTTACTACGCTAACTGTTGTTAGAGAGAGTTGGGGTGTATTGCGTGATATTTCCAATATGTTTTTTATTGTTATTATGTTGGTAATCGCTTTTGGTACATTATTTAAGATAGAAGCGTATTCCTGGAAAAAATTATTACCGAAAATGATTTTAGCCGCGGTGTTGGTAAATTACTCGCAAGCTATTTGTGGGGCAATTGTAGATGCGGCTCAAGTGGTGCAATTAACCTTTGCTAATGCTATAAAAGATGCGGCGGACGTTGGTTTTGTGCAGGCATTTGGTTTATATAAAATTTTATCATTAAGAGATAGTGTGGCTGATCCAAACGCTATAGATTCTGTGGCTAATCAATTTAGTGATAAACAGGGTTTTTTGGGATTAGCCGCCGCCGGGTTAATGTTATGTGTGTTAGTGTTTGTGCAAGCTGTGTATTTAGTAGTGTTAATAGCGCGGCTGGTGTTTATTTGGTTTTTAACTATTTTGTCTCCAATAGCTTTCACTTGTATGATTTTGCCGGCTACGGAGAAATACTATAAACAGTGGTGGGATATGTTTAGCCGTTATGTAACGGTAGGGCCGTTAATTGTATTTTTCTTATGGTTATCACTGTTTGTGGCTGCCAAAACTGCCAGTTTAGAGCAACAAAGTGAATTGTTAAGTACTGATATGGCAGAAAATTTTGAAAGTAATACAGCGTTAGCTAATGCTATGCAGCCTTCCATGATTGCCGGGTTCTTAATTTCCACCATGATGCTTCTAGCCGGCCTAAAAATAGCGCAAGACAGCTCTTCCGAAATTGGCAGCGCCGTTGGTAAGGCGTTAAATTTTGGTAAAATGATAGCGTTTGGTGGCCTATTAGCTTTGGCTTGGAAAGGTGCAAGAGTGCCTACTAATGCTGGAGTAGATTGGTTGCAAAATAAAACGGGGGTAGATGTTAATATGTCACGACAATGGGAGAAAATGCAAGCCCGGCGTAAGCGTATTAAAGAAACTAAGTTTAGCGAAGGTTATAGCAAGGCTTCTAAACGTGCTAAACAAGGCAAGTTATTAGGTGCGTTTGGTGCGCTTGGTTATACGTACGAACATCATTTGCCTGGTTTTGGTCGTTCTGGCTTGTCTGGTATGGTGAAAAAACGTTTAGAAAGCTTTAGAGGTGTTCATGATAAAACTGTTCATGATACAGAACATCAATTTGATAAAGTTGCTGATTTACAAACAAAGTATACAAAAGCGAAAGAACAAAAGGGTAATCAAGTAATGACGGCCGAGCAAAAGATAGAGGAAGAACAAGATCTAAAAAACCAACAAGCGGAGTGGGATAGCCGCAAGGCAAACCCTGATTGGCAAGCAGGTAAAAACTGGGATATGAGTGATGCAATGAACACTGGCTTATTAGAACAACATAAAGAAAAACAAGAAGAAGAATTAGAAAAAATTACAAATAAAGAACAGT
>Ga0172379_10002047_pt1 | contig 37319 bp, 29 predicted proteins | sample GrowelOW334metaG_FD_119756 | JGI IMG/M metagenome (GOLD analysis project Ga0172379, IMG submission 119756) | Groundwater microbial communities from an aquifer near a municipal landfill in Southern Ontario, Canada - Groundwater well OW334 metaG | ecosystem: Environmental > Aquatic > Deep... | reverse complement strand
ATATCCTTTCTTTCGCAACAAAAATATTTCATCTCGCTCACTATCTGAAAACTGCGAGAATTTTTTATTTTTTTTCTATCATAATTTTATACTACGCCATTCTAATTCAAAAGCGAATCTGGGCCCCTTGACATCTGGAGGAGAAATATGAAATTGAGAAGATCAAAACAAAAAATGAAAGAAAAAGCCAGACAAATTTTTTCCAATACACAACCGGCGATGGACATAAAGTCGAACGAACAAAAACTGCAACTCAACGGAAAACAAAAAAAAGCATTTGGTCGCGGGATTGGGATCCTCGGCGTTATTGCAACCGTGTCGCTCTATAAAATATGCGTGTTTCTCTTAGCTTAAATTGGAGAAAGAAAATGTACATTCACAAATGGCCATGGCCCGATCTGCAACAACTTTTCGCTGCCCTGGCAATAGGGTGCATCGGCGGAGTGGTTGTCATTGCCGGAATGATCTATAAATTGTTTTTTGAGTAAGGAGAAATTATGTACCCGGGAGAATGGAAAGAAATTCTTTTTAATAATGCATTGTCAGGAAATAGTCAAACGAATACCCCAAACTTCGATGACCCGATGTCGCCCGACTATATTTCAGCCAGCCCCGCATTTAATGCATATTACGCAAAGAAAAGAGCGGAACGATATGATCGGGAATTTATGCAACAATTGGAACACGAAGAAAAAAATCGTGCATTGAGTTCTAAAGGCTCCGATAAATCAGATGAATATATTTCAGGCAGCCCGGCGTTTGATGAGTATTTCGCTAAGAAAAAAGCTGAACAAATTGAATGCGAATTTAGTCAATCCAGAGAACAAGCACAAAAAGCGGGAGTTATCCAAACTATTGTGAAAAATTTTCACACCGACTGGCCTTACGTGGTTCCGGCTATCATACTCCCTTTGCTCGCATCGATATATGGACTATTTTTATGGATTTTTTCTTAATAAAAAGTCCTGCAAATTAACCAAAGCCGGCCATTAAATTGGTCGGCTATTTTTTTGTTCAGTAAGCCATCCGCCAGCTGGCGGAGGCGGATCGTCCGCGCAGTGCGTCCCCCAAGTTCGTCGTCGTCCGTCGTGACTTTATGGACTTTCGACTTTATGGACTTTACGGACTTCGTCTATCTAGCCATCATTGATTCGGCATCCTCAAACTTAATAGAAAGTATTTTGGAAACACAATCAATCCCAACGGTCACGCCGTAGATAATTCCCGCATGGGACATGGTCTCTCTATTGTGAGTGATGATGGCGAGCTGTGATGTTTTGGAAAGAGTTTCTAACATCATTCCGTATTTTTTGGAATTGGCTTCGTCGAGGGCGGCATCGGTTTCGTCGAGTACTAAGAACGGGGGTGGATTTACTTGGGAGACGGCAAATAAGAGTGCGATAGACGTAAGTGTCCTCTCTCCTCCTGAAAGCATTTGTATCCCGCGCAGGCGTTTGTGGGGAAGCGAGATATTTATATCAAGCCCTTCTTCTTGTTCTTCCGTCGCCTCGCCGTAGCCTTCGGCGGAGGCGGGTTCCGTTACAGCCTCCAAAATTTCTTCCACTTCGTTCTTTTTCTTCTTTTCTGGGATAACGGTCTTAAGCGACGCCGTACCTCCGCCGAATAATACCGTGAAAAATTCCTGAAATTGGCGGTTGATCTTTTCAAGTCCTTCTTTGAACTCCACCGTCAGTTTCTCGGAAAGTTCGGAGATAAGTTCCGTTAGAGATCCCGCACTCTTCGTAAGGTCGGCGAGTTCGCGTTCCAAAAACACATCTCGTTCGATAACATCTTTATATTCTTTTTCCACATCTTCCCCGCCGCCGACGCCAAGCTCTTCAATCCGTATCTTCATGCGCTCAATCATCTTTTTCCGTTCGCGTTGTTTTTCCCGTTCCTCGGCAATCACTTCTTCTTCCCCTATCGGCAAATTACCGTAATCGAGAATTTCGCGCCCGATCAAAACGCCGGCTTCGGAAAGTTCACTTTTAAAATCCTGTTCTTCGTGCTCGGCTTCATACATTCGACTGCGGCACGAATTCACTTTGATCGCCGCATCAGAACGTTCCGACATCATTTGGAAGAGCTCACGTTCCGTATCGCGTGTCGCATCCTTCTCTTTTTCCATCTCGGCTTTCATTGCCGCATACAGCGACTGTACCCGATCCTCTTCTTCACGAAGCGCACGCATTTCCGACTCGACTTTTTCTTTCTCTCCTCTCATTCGTGCAAGCTCCGCTTCGCTGTCGTTCGTTTTATCCTCAACCGGCGTCTCTGCGTGTTCGGTATGAGCTTCGATCAAACCGTGTAAATATTCCTTTATCTTAGCCAATATATCCCTAATCCTTCCGATATCTTCCGAACCGGATGCTTCCAATATCAATCCTTCCGTTATCGTTACCATTTCCCGAACACGAGAAATGGGCACAAAGGTTTCTTTTATTTTTTCGGCGACCTGCTTTTCCCGATCTTTGCGCCGTATCTCGAATTCGATCATGCCTTCGAGCCGACCGAGAGAGCGCGAGAATTCGTCTTTCTTCGCGCGGACACTGCGGATATCCGATTCGAGTTTTAAAATTTCCGAAGAACCCGAACGTTCTTTTTCCGACTCGGTGATAATACTTCTCGCCTTCTCGATCTTTTCATCAAGGATACGCAGCTCATCTTTCGGGCCTCTCGCTTCGTCTTCAATCGCGCGTTTTTTCCATCTCACGTACAAGTCTTCCCTTTTCAGATATTCGGCATAAATACCGGAAAGTTCGCCGCGGAGTTTTTTTACCCGTTCGATACGCTCGACTTGTTTTTTTAGGAATGTGAGCCGCGGAGCGAGTTCTTTGCGTAGAAGAGAAACCTCGCGAACGTTCTCTTCCGTTTTTTTCAGCTTCTTCTCGCTCTCGTTTATTTTATATTGATATATGCGCAAACCGAGCGCGTCCTCTATCATGATGCGGCGCTCCCTAATAGAAGAAAAAAGAAAACGATCGGTCTCACCTTGCGAAATGATATGGTGCGCCGAAGAACCGATATGCGCCGCTGAGAGAAGCTCCACGATGTCTTTCAAGCGAACCGAAGTGCCGTTGATGGTGTAGTTATTGGCACCGTCGCGGAACACTTCGCGGCCGATAACGACTTCGTCGTAATCAACATCAAAAACCCGATCGAGATTATCGAACGTAATAAACACAGACGCATGGTTCAGCCGTCCTGCTGTTTTGGAGCCGTTCCAAATAAGATCCTCCCCGCGCTTTCCGCGCATGGATTTGATGGACTGTTCACCAAGTACAAAGCGCATCGCCTCCGCGACATTGGACTTTCCTGAACCGTTTGGTCCGACAATCGCCGTAATGGGCGCCGAAAAATCCAGCACCGTTTTTCGCGCAAACGATTTAAAACCCGTAAGCTCAATCCTTTTTAATCTCATTACTTCTATTTTACTATTATTTGGTCAGTTTTACAAAGTAAAAAATATTCCGGTTTCATACTTCAAAACATAAAACATACAAAGGTTTATTAATACAACAATATACAGATAGCAAAAACCAATTAAAACTCATACCGCAAATTCTAGCATATGCTAGAATTTGCGGTATTGGTATTATCTCTTATTTTATTTTTGCAATTTTTTACTTTTTTATGTCGTTGAGGGGAAACTTGTAAAAAAGGTGCGAATGACAACTTCATATAAAAAAAGGGCGAACTTGTCGCCCTCAGTTATCTTATCTATTGCCTGGACTCCCGCAGTTTACTAAAAATTTCTTGAACCTCAGGACTGCATTCTTTAATTATTTTCTCCATGTCGCGGTCGAGCTCTTTTTTTTCGCATTCACACATTCGGTTCGCGCCGGCCAGTTCAAATATGCCGGGCATGACCTCGATAAAGGGATAGCGTACTCTTAACTGTCCGCACGTGTCGCAAATACCCGTGTAAATTTCGTAAATCTTTTCTTCAGCCATTGTCGCCTTCCAAAATCACTCAGCGTTTAGGTTTTGTGTTGCCGTTTCCAAATAATTTTGAAAACGTTTTCTGTTCGCTTCACGCTCACATTCGCACCAGACATCCTTACCTTGACTGAATTTTCCTCCGCCGAGAGAAATTCTCGGATATTTTACACGAAATTCGCCGCACTTGGCACATTTGGTCACTTCAATACGGTAATAGGCCATATAGTCCTCCTTTTTTACCACGCCGAAGCTCATCGAAAGCGAAGGCGGGCATATTTTCAAAACAAAACCCCGTTCGTTCTTTTTTTAACAAGAACGTTCCGAAGTTTATACTACTTTGTCGTGATTATTTTGTCAAATCCGTTTCCGTGCCACTGTCTTGCTCCTTCAAAAAATCAAGACGAGCTATTTTCAGTATTTCAAGGGTCATCACGGCGCTGTTCGGATCCGTCCCCATGCTCCCCAAAAGTCGAAAACTTCGCTTTCCAAACGTATCCTCAACGAGATGAGCGATGGACATAAAACGGCCGGTAGAATGCGCATTCAAAAAATCTTTATAAATTTCTTCAACGCTTTTGCCGGGAAATTGTTCATGTATTTCTGAAAAAACATACCCGAGAGTTTGCCGCTGTTTTTGAAACGAATAAAAATCGCCTTCACGGGTATTTTCAGGATTGAACCAGATTATCTCATCTTCCGGAACCTTGTAACGTTCTGAAATTTCTTTCATCGCACGCTTTCCTTCGTCGCTTTCCCGAAATTTCTTTTCACGAGAGAACATCGGAAGTTCGAACAAGCGAGGCGTCATTTTTTTCTGCAGCATCGTCATCAGCGCTTCGTGCACACCGTCGAAATGACTGTGACTGTTTCCCTCTTTTTTTGATTTTTGCGAAGCTCGCATTGACCATCCTTCCCGATACCGGGACGCATAGAATTCATCCGGCATTGACGACCGGTTCACTTCGAACTTGAGACTGCTTGCTATATGTCCTCGCTCGTGAAAAGCCAAAGAACCGAAAAAAAACGGATTAGCACGAACCACATCGGCTCTGAAAATCATCATTTGCTTGTCTATGAACGCCGCGGCGTTGGAGCCTTGATCATTCAGTTTTACGTATAACTCCGGAGGGATGATATGATAGTTTTCCGCCGGTATGTCTGGAATATCTTGCTTCTTAACCCCGCAGTCTTCGAGTTCGCTTTTGATTGTATTATTTACAAAATCGATTACTTGCAGTTCCTCTTCCGATTTCGGGTATTCCAACTCCGCCAGTTGCTTTTTTATTTTTTCCGGAAAAACGCTCTTTGAGTCGGAAAGAGCTTTTCTAACCCTTTCTCTCGCCTGTTCTTTTTGTTCTTCCGGCGCGTTTCCGACCACTCGGACGTAGGGCTGGTTATTTTCCATATTATTTCTTTAATTATCTCAGAGTACTCTGCAATAAAATTCCGTTCGCAAAATACATTCCGGTCGAGCCTGACGGAAGAATATCATAGGTGTACTTTTCGGTGTACGAAACAAGTGAGGCGAGAATTACGATTGCATTATCAATCGTATCTCCGAGAATGATCTGCCCAGCCGTTCGTCCGTCGGCGATCTTGTGACCGGGGGAAACGAAGAGTTCGCGGCCGTCAGAGAGTTTGATGTGCATGACTTTGTGCGTGCTCGGCACGGCCGTTTTGCCTGTGAGAATCACTGTTCCGGAAACCTTTTTGCCTGTCTTATTGGTGGTCCAAACCGCCATTCCTTCTTTCATGTTTTTTACAAGGACATCGCCGGTCGGCGTAGAAATTTTTGTTTCTCCCGAAAGACATATCGGGCGCGGGGCTCCTATTTTCCAGCAAGTCAAATCACCCGGATATCCTTCGCGTATCACCGGAGAGGGATCAATACATTCGTATCCGGACGCACAATCACTATTCGTTGTACACGCCGAACCTCCGGCTGTTCCTTCCTCTCCCCTCGAACCAATCGGGCAATCTTCAAATTCACAATTCGGCCCGCTGCGTCCGACCGATGTTCCATTTGGACAAAGTTTCGCATCCGCCGGGCAAGCAATATTTCCGCCGCCGCCGGATTCGCCGGGTTCTGTACCGTCGCTCCCGGGTAAAACACCTGCGCCATCATCGGAAACCACCGTGTCAGAATTTTCCACTGATATCGATCCGTCACATGGCGCAAACTCGCAGTTCGGTCCGGTTCGTCCGACAGATGTGCCGTCAGGACAAATTTTTGCATCCATCGTGCATGCAATACCGCCGACAGAAGAATTTTCCGGCGAGGTGATATAAACATATGTTGCGCCAACTCCGAGCAAAATACCAAGCATAAAGATTGCGGCACTAATAAAATATACGGTTTTTGATGTCATAATTAAAATGGTTATTGGTACCGTTCCATTATATCGCCTTCCGAGAAGGAAAACAAACACGATTCTTCTGAAAAAAATAAAGTTCAACCATCTTCTGAAAGGTTGAACTTTATTTTTTTAATAGAACTTACTTTAAAGCGTATGCATTGTTCCATCCGGGAAACATTGGTACCCCTCATCCGGGTTTGCGACGTCTTTGTAAGTTCCCGGCGGACACACGAGGTCCGCGTTATTCGGGCCCGGAAAACCTCTTGGAACAGACGGGTCTTTTACGCCGGCCGGAACCGAGGGTATTGCATCCCCCAGGGGGCACGCTGCAAATTCGCAATTCGGTCCGGTTCTTCCTACAGAGGTTCCGTCAGGGCAGAGCTTAGCCTCTCTGGTACAGGCGGCGACCACTTCGTTTTCAGGAATCCCTGAGGTGTTCGATAAAAAGTGAGAAACGGTAATCACACCGACCAAAACACCAAAAATAAAAACGACAAACCCGACAAAAATGAGAAGGTTTTTTGATTTCATAAAAATAATTATTTATATTTTTTCAACAGTAAGATTCGCATATGTTTCATAGTCAGTCTCACCTATTACCACCTGATAACCGAATGCTTCGGTCAAATTTACCCCTTTTTCAACTTTTCCATTAAGACGATAGGTAAAATCAATTCCCACGCCGGACCAAATACATTGCGCACCTTTCGGGCAAGGACTATTAATAAATCCGGTAATCTCGACTTCCAAACCGGTGTCTGTGATTGTTGCTACCTGATTTAATCCAAGAGTAAATGGTTCTCCCAAAGAAAAAAAGAAAGGATTCGTTTCAGGTTCCAGTCCGGTTGGAATGGATGGCACAGCAGGTCTTTCAGACCCGGGCGGACAAGCTAGAAACTCACAATTAGGCGGTATTCTGCCCACATACGAGCCGTCGGGACAAATTTTTGCATCCATCGTGCATGATACATCTCCGCCTTGGTTTGGAGAAGAAACAGTAACACCGTAAGAGAGAAGAACCCCGGAAATAAACCCCACGACAAAAACGACGATGACGGTCAAAAATATTTGTTTTTTAAGCATATAAATTGAGCTAATGATATGGCATCATTATACCGTTTTACGCAAGGGGAGACAAACGATGACGTGTATAAGTATATGACATAGGTATACGAATCCGCAAAAGCCGACCTTTCGCAAAAGGTCGGCCCGCCGGCTAGCAAGCCGACCCCTACGCCACAGCGAGCCGCGCTCGCGGTCAATCAGATAGTGCGCCGGGTTGGATTCGAACCAACGAAGACTAAAGTCAGCAGATTTACAGTCTGCCCCCGTTGACCGCTTGGGTACCGACGCGGATATTAAATTTTGTTGAAAACTCTTTAAAACGATTTACGTGTTTCGCGTTTGCCGGTTTGATCTCTGTAAAAAATCGATAAACATCATCACGATTGGTAATGTAGACTTTTCCGGAACTTATTTCCGATGGTTTGTATTGTAGCGTAAAAAGCATTTTCTGTAAAGAAACAAGGAGTGGTAAAGATTTATTTGTTAGTGAAATTTGCAATCCATATTTTAACCGATATACGGAGCCATCAGTATCAAAAAAACCTTTCAAAAATGCTTTCATATAGATTTCTTTTTGAAATATCCACCCGGGTGCATCAACCTGATATTTCACCTTATTAAAAACAAGCCCGTTTTTTTGCAGCCATTTTGAAAGGTCTACAGAGCTTATATATACATCTTTATACCCATCTTTTCTTATGCCTACTTTTGCTTTTGTCTTGAATAACTTTTCCATAAGTGCACAAACGTATTCAGCATACATCATTTCTTTAGTTCCCAAAGAAACGACAGCTTGAAAATCGGATACGTGTCCATCACCCAACATTATTCCAAAAAATTCAGCAAGTTCCTTTGTTCGACGTTCCGGTATATCCATATTTACTCTTTTGTGTAAATAATTGGTTTTGCGTTCCGGTGCTGTCGGAATATCCAGCCTTTTTAGTCGTTGAAAAACCGTTTGTGGGGCGATTTTTAATATCACACCTATTTCGTCGATCGTCTTATTTTTTGATACATACAAGAAACGAAGTTCTTTTCGTTTTTTCCTCTCCTCTTCTTTTGTCCATCGTGTTCCCATTCGTACAGTATAACAAAAAAATATAAAGTCGCAATATACTGCTCCATAACAATATGTGAATAAAAATCCCGCCAAAACTTTCTTGGCGGGGTAACTTTTCTCCGTTTTTCTCTTTTTTTTATTCAGCCTTCGGCGCAAGCGCCCAGCCGTTGTCTACCCGGACTAGTTTTCCGTGTTTTTCTAAATGCAGTAAAATCCTCTCAATTACATGATAGTGATGCTGCGACTGCACATAGAGGCGTCCCGCCATAAATGCAACTTCTTCCGTTTCCACGGATACGTTTCCGCGAGTACATTTAAAACTGATTATATCAAGCAAGTCCTGTCCTTCAGCGGGCCTCGGCTCTCTCGCCATTTCAGCTAATTTCATAAGCCGGTATGATTCTTCCGCAAGGCGCATATCTCCTCGAGTTAACATATTTTTACCCTCTTCATTAAGTTTTTACATCTTCCGGTTTCGGCGCGAGTTTCCAGCCCTTGCCGGTCCAAATTATTTTTCCTTGCGCTTTGAGAAACATTACCAACGTGTGGAAACGATAATCCTGGTCCCAAAACAAAAGGTCTGACATATGCTTCAATGCTGTCTGTTCAATTATTGTTTCTTCTCCGCGAGACGCAGACACTATCCGAAAAATTTCCAAAATTTGTTCTCCATTTTCCAGAATAGCCGTTTTTATCTTCTCTGTTTTTTTAATGAGAAGGTATGAATCATAGGCATCGAGCACAGCCTGCTTTTCCGGTTTTTTGCCCGTAGCTTCTTGGTACGCTTCTATAAAATCTATGTCTGACATTCGAGTTTTCCTGTTGTTTGTTGTGATTTTGTTGTAAGTGAGGTCTTACTTGAAAAATACTCCGTACGCGATGAACGCAAAACTGATAACGATAATCAACGTGCAGATTTTTAATATTTTGTTTTGAAGCAAAAGCTTCCTTTGTGTGCGCTTCGCGCGCGCATTTGATTCTTCCAAAATTTGTTCAAGATCTTTATCTGTTGGGCACATATTTTTCTCCCCTTGTCGCGCCGTAGCCTTTGGCGAAGGCGGATTTCAAGTAACTGATCCCGATTATGTATACCACAAAAAGAAAACCGAGTCAAGATTCTTGGCTCGGTTTTCTTTTTGTTATCGTTCGTAAAGCTAAAACCTAACACCTAAAAGCTAAAAGCTAAAAGCTTAGACGGCAACCGGTTCCTTTTGCTTTCTTCCTGCTGACGGTTTCAACTTGATCTTGTCCGCATTGATGACCAACTCACCGCCTTTCATGACGACCGACACGATGCCGCCGAAGAGCATTCCTTTGCCGATCATGAGCGTTGCAACGGGAGTTAAAATTTTGTTTTGAATGAGGCGCTTCAAGGGTCTTGCGCCGTATTGCGGGTTGTAGCCTTCGCGGGCGAGGTACTCCATCGCATCGTTCGAAACTTTCAAAATGATGTCTTTTTCAAGCAGGCGTTTTTCCACGATCTTGATCTGGAGTCCGACAATGTCTCTCACGGCTTCTTTGGAAAGAATATCGAAGATGAGAATTTCATCGAGACGATTGAGAAATTCCGGGCGGAAATAATTTTTGAGCGCGGAGGTAACCTTTTCTTTCGCTTCGGTGTAATCACCGGCTTCAGTGGAATTCGAGAAGCCGATCGTTTTCATCCGATCGATGAACTCGGCGCCGATGTTCGAAGTAAGGATAATGACCGTATTTTTGAAATTGACCGTTCTTCCCTTCGCGTCGGTGAGGCGTCCGTTGTCCAAGACCTGCAACAATATATTAAAGACTTCCGGGTGAGCTTTTTCGATCTCGTCGAAGAGCAGCACGGAATACGGTTTGTGGCGCACCAGTTCGGTAATGTTGCCGCCTTCTTCGTGTCCGACATAGCCTGGTGGCGAACCGATGATCTTTGAGACAGAATGCTTTTCCATGTATTCGGACATGTCGATCCGAATGAGTGATCTTTCGTCATTGAAAAGGTATTCCGCAACCGCTTTGGAAAGTTCGGTCTTCCCCACTCCGGTCGGACCAAGGAAGAGGAACGAACCGATCGGATGACTCGGGTCGGAAATGCCGACGCGCGAACGTTTGATTGCATCGGCGACTTTTTGGATGGCGCTGTTTTGCCCGATAACTCTCGCGCGAAGTTTCTCTTCGAGATGTGAAAGTTTCAACGCTTCTTCTTCGAGCATTTTTGAGACCGGAATTCCCGTCCATTTTGAAACGATATCCGCGATGTCGGCTTCGGTGATTTCCTCCTTTAAAATTCTTTGCGTTATTTTCAGCTTTCGGAGGCGGAGGTTTTTCGCGTTCATTTCTTTTTCGAGTGTCGGGATCTTTCCGTAACGGATCTCGGCAACAGTCGCAAGATCGGTCCTCGCTTCGGCGGCTTCGGCTTCGAGACGGAGCGCATCGAGCTGTTTCTTGATTTCGCGAATGGAAGTGAGAATTTCTTTTTCGTTCGTCCAGCGCATTTCCACATCATGCGTTTTCTCGCGCAGATCGCTGATCTCTTTATCGATATCTTTCACACGCACTTTCGCGTTCTGACCTTCATCTGTGGCCGCTTCTTTTTTAAGCGCTTCTTTTTCGATTTCTAAGCGCATGATCTTACGGTGTGCGTCTTCGAGAACAGCCGGCTTGGTTTCGAGAGAAATTTTAAGCATGGACGCAGCTTCATCAATAAGATCGACGGCTTTGTCGGGCAAGAATCGATCGCTGATATAGCGGGTGCTCAAATTTACGGCTGATATAATCGCATCGTCCGTAATTCTGACGCCGTGATAGAGCTCATATTTTTCTTTAAGCCCGCGAAGAATCGCCACCGCGTCCTCGATTGTCGGTTCTGTGACCATGACCGGCTGGAATCGCCTGGTAAGTGCAGGATCTTTTTCAATGTGTTTTTGGTATTCTTTAAGTGTCGTCGCCCCGATAGCGCGAAGTTCCCCGCGTGAGAGCGCCGGTTTCAACATATTGGAAGCATCAAGCGCTCCATCGGCACCGCCGGCTCCGACAATCATATGTATCTCATCTATAAAAAGAATGATTTTTCCTTCCGAGCGTTCAATCTCTTTCATGATGGCTTTCAAACGCTCTTCGAATTCGCCGCGATATTTTGTGCCGGCAACAAGCGATCCGATATCGAGTGAAACGAGTTCTTTGTCTTTAAGAGATTCCGGAACGTCACCTTTCGCCATGCGGATAGCAAGTCCTTCAACGACGGCGGTCTTTCCGACACCGGCCTCCCCGATCAGGATCGGATTATTTTTTGTGCGACGCGAAAGGATCTGCATGATGCGCGCGATCTCGACGTCGCGACCGATGACCGGATCAAGCTTATCTTCGCTTGCGAGCTTTGTGAGACTCCGCGTGTACTTGGAAAGCACCTTTGATTTTTTCGGCGCATGAACATCGGTGATGTTGCCGTTCTTGAATTCCTGGATGTAACGCATCACTTCGTCTTTCGTAATCTTGAAGCGCGCCAGAATTTCGCGCGCGGCGGGAGAAATTTCGATGAGCGCAAGAAAAAGGTGTTCGGTGGAAATGAAGTTGTCGTTCATCGACTGGACGATCTTTGCGGAGGTATCAAGCACTTGCGCGAGTTCTGGAGTAAGATACATCTGAAAAGACGGAGACATGGTCGTTCCGTTCTCGTTCGTTTCAAGCGTGGCAAGAAGCGAGTCTATAAGCATATTCTGGTCGATCTCCATGCGGTCAAGAATGGAAATGACCGGTCCTTCGTCCTGCAAAATGAGCGAGGCGAGAAGATGAAGAGAATCAACGTGGTTCAACCCTCGCTCGATCGCAAGCTCATGAGCCCGGCGGATTGCTTCTTTCGCTTTAGTGGTGAAATCTTTGAATGGAGGCATGGTTTTAAATTAAAAAGTAAAAATGAAAAATTAAAAAGTAACGACGACGACAAAACAGAATGAAGAAACTTCCCCATCAGTATGAGTATACGAGAAATTACTTGTTTTGTCAATATTATAGCTTTGGGGTTTCAGGCTTAGAGTTTTTGTAGTCGCTTATGACGGAGAGAATGTTTGTATAATAGATAATTTGCGACCTTCCTTCAGTGCCCGAGAGAATGAAACCTAACACGTTTCCGTCGAGGCTGAAGACTATTCCGCCTTTATAGGACTCGGGCAGAGCGAGATCTCCGGCGATGAGTGGCGAAGTTTTTTTGTCGGGCAATTCGGTCAGACTTCCGCGAATCATGGATTTTCCGTTCTCCCCTCCGAGAGCAACAAGCGGTAAACCAAGCGTCATCTCCCCTCTCATATACGCAGGCGGAGCAAAAGTTATGCCATCCGTATTAGTGTCGCCCTTTGTCGGTTCTCCCGTTTGAAGGAGTGCTAGGTGCAAAACAGTATCGGTGTAAACTTTTTTCGCGAGACGATATTTATCTCCGAAGACAATAATGAAATCGGTTTTTTCTCCAAGGGTGGAACTGTCGGCGGCAATCAATCCTTCCGGAGAAACAACAGCGCCGATACCGAGCTTTGCAGTGCTCGTCGCATTAGGTACTTCTCCTTCTTTTGTTGTATCCCGAACGACGACAATTTTTGGAAGATTAATTCCTACGGCGGTGATAACCTTCTCGCTTTCACTCTTAACGACAACGGGCGGTTGTTTAACGTAGACGGGGGTCGTCGTACCTGTTACCACTTTCTCAATGGTCTTTTCTATGACGTTGTTTATGGTCTGCGTCACCGGCTGAGCCGCATCGGTCAGAAGTGCGACGATCGAAATACTCGTCGCCACCGAGCACACGAAACTCACCAAGACGGTCAATAATACCATTTGTTGTTTTGTAAGATCTTCCATGACTATATAATAACAGGAAAATAAAAAAATAGAAAATAAAAAAATAGAAAAATTTTTCAGCGGGAATATTACAACACATATTTGTCTAATCCGCTTAGAGGTTTCACCCCTAATTCGGATGGTGATGGTATTGACTTTTTTATTGTTTTGTGATAGTATAGAGAAAGCTTAGGACTCGACGGTTCTTTTGCAAAAAACGATAATTTTCACTAAGTTACTAAAAAGGAGCCGAAAATGGCTGAAGAAATGATTGGGCACACATGGAAGTGTGCCGGACTGAAATTTATGGATGGAGTTATATGGGTTCTTCTACTACTACATAAGCCCCGAGAAAACACAGAAGAGCAAATTGACGGAAGAAAATTCGTTGAGTGGCTCCGGTGGGGGATGTTTGGCGGACAAGGAAATCCGGGGGAAAACGGTTTGACGGTGTTGAATCGCGAGGCGGAAGAGGAAACATTGGATGTGGATGGAAATTTCATTACGATAACAAAAGAAATGTGGTCGGAAGCCGTCATCCTCGATGGCCCGGTCAGTCGGTCTCAAAGAAAAAAAGGGCCGGAATTCTTCCAGAACCACTTCGTTATAACGATCTTTCCGTCAAATACAGAGGTCGGAGAGATCGTTCCGACGAACCCCGAAATTCTCGAAGCCCGCTGGTTTCCCCTAACAGATGATGAGGATATACTAAGGTGGCTTCCCCACCCTGATAATCTGAAATTATCAGATCTCAAACTGCCGATGCCGGACGATGATCCTCCTTGGACAAAAACGCAGGTTTTTGCTTTCGAGCAGCTGCTTGATATGGTTGCTGAAAAATGTCCGGGAGCGGAAAAAGTTTCCGCGTTTGTTAGAAGCCAGATCGACTCGTTCGAAAAAAGAGAAGAAACTAGAAAACAACACGGACGCAGACATTCCCGCTAGCAAAAGTCGCGGCCTGAGCAATCAGGTCGCATTTTTTTGCATAAAATGAAGATTTGTACTATAATTGCACCCATATGAACACAACGCTAATCCTCTATGTTTTTATCGCTCTTTCGGTAATTTTGATCGGATGGATCGTCCGACTGGAGGTTAAGATGTCACGACTTCTCGCTGGAAGGGACGGAAAAAGCTTGGAGGATTCCATTGTTGCCATGATTGAAAAAGTGCAGATTCTCGAAAAAGAAAGCGGTATCGCCCACGGGAACATTGCCAATCTCCGCGCAAGGCTTAGAAAGTGTGTTCAAAGAATCGAAACGGTACGCTTCAACCCCTTCAAGGGGACCGGCTCCGGCGGAAACCAAAGCTTCGTGACGGCACTCTCTGACGAGGAAGGAAAAGGTGTTGTGCTTTCTGGATTGTATGCCCGCGACGGCGTAAGTGTCTATGCAAAACCGATCGCCGGTTTTACATCGGAATATCAGTTTTCGGAAGAGGAAAAGGAGACGGTGGCGAAATTACAGCAAAAGTAAGATTTGCTTATTGATAGCTAATACTGAATTCCCGCGATAGATAAATAACACGAAATAATTTTCAATTTACAAATTTTCAATTTTCAATCAATTTTCAAATCAAAATTTTCAAACGCCACATTGTAGTCCGTGTTTGAAAATTGCAAAATTGTAAATTGAAAATTCATTGAAAATTGGAAATTGAAAATTTTTAGATCACAATATTCTCAATTTTTACCAAAAAATAATTATTATGCTCCCCTCAAAAAAACCAACCACATTAAAATCTCGCCCCCCTATCGTTACAGTGATGGGTCATATTGACCATGGTAAATCAACCCTGCTCGACTACATTCGCAAAGCTAATGTTGTTTTAGGTGAGGTCGGCGGGATCACTCAGCGGCTTACGGCGTACGAAGCGGTACATAAGAACGAAAAAGGCGAGGAAAAAAAGATAACATTTCTCGATACCCCCGGGCACGAAGCATTCTCAAAGATGAGAAAATCGAGCGCAGTCGCGGCGGACATCGCCATTTTGATCGTTTCCGCAGAAGACGGAGTTAAAGCGCAAACCCTTGAAGCATGGAAAGCCATCGATAATTCAGGTATTCCCTTTATTGTCGCGATCAACAAGATCGACCGTCCGAACGCGGACATTGAAAAAACAAAAATGTCACTCACGGAAAATTCTATCTTCATCGAAGGTATGGGCGGCAACATTCCATTCGTTCCCATTTCGTCAAAGACGGGCGAAGGAGTTCCGGAGCTTCTTGAAATGGTGTTGCTTCTCGCGGAAATGGAAGACCTAAAAGGAGACACGGCGCGAAGGGCGGAAGGCGTAGTGCTCGAATCGCACATGGATTCAAAAAGAGGCGTCACCGCGACGCTGGTCATCAAAGACGGCGTTCTCAAAAAAGGAATGTATGTCACTTCAAAAGGAGACATTTCGCCAGTCAGGAACATTGAGAATTTTCTTGGAAAAAATATTGACCGCGCGGATGCCGGAATGCCGATATCGATTACCGGATGGAGCGGACTTCCTCAATCGGGAGCGGGTTTCAATTCTTTTGAAACGAGAAAAGACGCGGAGAAATGGGTGGAAGAATTCCGCGAGGCAAGCCGGGAAACGGCAAAGATCGGAAAACAGATACGTGAAAAGAAAGAAGGAATATTGGTAGTCCCGGTCCTTATTAAAGCCGAAGCTATCGGTGCTATCGATGCCATTCTGCATGAGATCAAAAAAGTAAAAGTCGAGAATGTCGAAGTAAAAATTCTTGCAACAGGAGGCGGGACGATTACGGAAAGCGATGTAAAGACCGTATCAAGCGATAGTGACGGAATCATCCTCGGATTCGGAGTCGGAACGGATGCAAGCGCACGATCCTCGGCGGAACGTTTTTCCGTTACTATTGTCACCTTTGATATTATTTATAAACTGACCGAGTGGCTCGCCGAAGAGCTGGAAAAACGTCGTCCAAGGCAAGAGGTGGAAGTGGCTGAAGGAAAGGCAAAAGTGATACGGATTTTCAGTGTCGAAAAAAATTCGCAAGTTTTGGGCGGCAGGGTCACGGAAGGCGTCATTAGTCTTGGTGACAACGTAAAGATCATGCGAAGAGATTTCGAGATCGGCCGCGGCAAAGTGATTGAGCTCCAGCAGCAAAAATTAAAGTCAAAACAAGTGACCGTTGATCTCGAATTTGGAGCGAAGATAGAATGCAAACATGAGATATCGCAGGGAGACGTATTAGAAGCTTTCGTTGTTATAAAAAAATAGAAAAATAAAAAAATAGAAAAATAGTAACGAATAAAAAAATAAAAATATTCGTAGTCGTTATAATCTTTCTATTTTTTATCTTTCTATTTTTCTATTATTACTATGGTATCTTACGAAGAAAAAGCGGGAAACCTTTTGATGAAGCTGGCGGGAGAATTCGTCGCCATCGAATCAAATCGCACTTCCCTTATCACCGTCACGAACGTGATGATCAAAGAACACGGGCGAACCGCGGTCTTTCTCGTTACCGTTCTCCCCGACAGCGAAACGGATACTGCTCTTGCCTTTCTCAAAAGAAAACGAAGCGACTTCCGCGAGTACATCAAAAAGAACACGAGACTCAAGACAATACCGGTCGTAGATTTTGAATTGGATAAAGGAGAAAAGTACAGACAACATATTGACGATATATCGCGCGGAATATAGTATACTATGTATAAGTATCTGGTATATGTATAAGTATCCGACGACGTCCGTCCGTATACCTATACTTATACCAGATACTTATACACAAAGGGCCTGGTAGCCAAGTGGTAAGGCGAAGCTCTGCAAAAGCTTTATGCGGGAGTTCAATTCTCCCCCAGGCCTCAAACGAAGTATATGTATTTGGTATAAGTATAGGTATACGACGACGAATACTTATACATATACTTGATACTTATACATCGTCTGTATGCCCGAGTGTTGAAATTGGTATACAAGCGACACTTAAAATGTCGTGAGCGTAAGCTCATGTGGGTTCGACCCCCACCTCGGGCACTGACAAGTATATGGGATTAGTACCCTCCTTCGCTAAAAGCTACGGAATGGCGCAGTAAGGAGAAGGGGCGGGTAGGCGCATTTGGAGGTGAGTCCTCCCGCTTCGCCCGCCGTAGCCGGAGCGAAGGCGGGTGGAGGTCTCTCCTCCAAATGCGCCGGATATTTGGAACAAAAAAATGAATCAGGAACAACCTTCTATTGTAAAAATTCTTTGGTTTTGTTTTACGGGTTGTCCCGTTGTGTACTTTTTGATCGGATATTCAATCCTGCCACAAGCAAACAAAACCATCGTTCTAAGGCCGAGCGATCTTTCCGGAACTCTTTTTATGTTTTTTGCCGTTTTGTCTTTGGCTGCAATAACGTTTACACATGTATATCTGCCGAAGTTTTTGGAGATACCTGATGAAAAGAAAAAAAACACCATCCGCTTCACACAGTATGCGCTTTCTGAAGCCATCGCAATAATGGGGCTTGTTTTGTCTTTTATCGGCGGCAATTTCACAGAGCTCGCCGTTCTGTGCGGAGTATCTCTTATTTCTTTTTTTAAGTTATATCCGGAGGAATCTTAACTCATTTCCATGGAATACATTTTAGCTAAAAATACTGAGGAAGATTTTCAAGGGTTCTTGCGACTAGATGAAGAATGGGATCGGCGGTATGTTTCGCTTGGTGTGGGCGAGCAGTATGTTCGCGTACCATTTTTAGAACAAACGGAAGCTGAGAAGCGGGCGGATTTTGCAAATTTTAAAGAAGACGAATATTTTATTTTCGCAAAAGACGGCGACGAATATGCCGGCTATCTTTTCGGCTGTCTCAAAGATACTTCCTACTCATATAAAATACGACGCGTCGGGTATCTGGATTCCCTTATTGTCTCCGAAAAGTATCGCGGTCAGGGTATCAGCACCAAAATGAAGGAATTGTTTTTTGATTGGCTCAGGTCAAAAAATATTACTATTTGCCAGATACACGTGAACGCAAAAAATACATCCGCTCTCGATATATACAAAAAATGGGGTTTTGAAGTTGATGAATTGCGGCTTTGGAGGAAGATATAAATAAGTAACTACCCACATCTCGTCGCCGGTTCGAGGTTGTACCTCGAACCGAAACGTTTAAAATGTCTTGTTTTGTTTCGAATTGACAGAAAGTCGCTATACTTTCAAACGTTCCAAAACGGGGTACAACCCCGTTCCGGCGACGATTTACGGCAGTAGTTTTGGAACCGTGAACCGTGAGGGGTTGCTTTGAGAAAATTAATTTTAAATTTTTCTCCGATAGAAAAATTTTCGGATCTCTTCGACAAAAATAATCGATGAGGATACCGCGACGATCATTCCCCATTCGGCTAGGGCGAGGGGTTTTGTGTTCATGAATTGCTGCATGACAGGGTTGTAGATGACGAAGAACTGGAGAATTACGATAATAAATGTGGCGCCGACCAAATATTTGTTGGCGAACGGGTTCATGGTAAACAGCGACCTTGATCCGTGGCGGCAATTCCATGCGTTGAACCACTGGAACACGGCGAGTGTGGTCAGTGATATTGTCCACGCTTTGGTAATATCGTTCTCAAAATACCGGCTAAAAAGGAACAGCGTGCCGATCGTCATGGTTACCGCCATCAAAATCATTCTTTGCGCCATCAGTTTCGTGATAATATACTTTCCCGGCCGTTCAAAATTTTTTCGGAGCAATCCTTCTTCTTTCGGTTCCATTGCAAGCGCGACGTCGAGAAAGCCGTCGGTAACAAAATTGAGCCAGATGATCTGCGCCGGCAAAAGCGGCAAAGGCCAGTTAAGAAGCAGCGCCGCGACGATCGTCAGCGCTTCCCCGAAATTCGTGGAGAACAGATACAGGATAACCTTTTTAATCGTCTTGTAAATGCTTCTTCCCTCTTCGACCGCTGACACGATGCTTCCGAAATTATCATCAAGAAGTATGATGTCGGACGCTTCTTTCGCCACCTCCGTCCCGATCTTCCCCATCGCCACGCCAAGGTCGGCTGCCACGAGCGACGGCGCATCGTTCACCCCGTCTCCCGTCATCGCGATTATTTCACCCCGCGCTTTATATGCCCGAATGATCCGCAATTTATGTTCGGGGGTCACGCGGACGAATACGGAGGTATTGGCGAGTTGTTTCGACAGTACTTCTTCAGACATGCCGTCGATCTCGATGCCGGAAAGCGCCATATCGCCCTCTTTAAAAATTCCAATTTCTTTCGCAATGGCTGTTGCGGTAAGTTTGTGATCGCCCGTAATCATTACCACCCGGATACCGGCGGACGCCGCGTTCCGGACCGCTTCTTTCGCTTCCTCGCGAAGAGCGTCTTTCATGCAGAAAAAACCAACAAAGGTGAGTGACCTGATATTTTCCGGTGCAAGTATCTCGGGGATAACAGAAGTTGTTGAGAGCGCCACGACACGAAGCCCCTCCGCTGACATTCCGGAGTACACGGATTCCAATTCTTTTTTCTCTTCGCCCGATAACAGATGAGTCTTTCCAGAGTGCCATACTTTTTCCGAGAGACCGAGCACCGCTTCCGGAGCACCAACGACCGTCATGATTTTTTGCCCTTCGTGCTCGTGCAACGTTGTGTGATATTTGAGTTTGTAATCGAACGGAATTTCATCAATCATGGGCGACTCCCTCTCCAGATCGTCTTTATGAAATCCGATCTTTTCTCCGAGCACGAGCATAGCCGCTTCCGTCGGATCGCCGGTAACGTGCCATATTTTTTGTTCTTCGGAAAATGAAACCCTTGCGCTTGCGCAAAATGCCGCGATTTTTCCGGCGAACAACAGATCCGGATGATTTGCCGAATCAACCGTTTTGCCGAGAAGTTCCACCGATCCGGTCGGTTCGTATCCTACACCTCCTATATCAAAACACTTCCCGTCCACATACACTTTCCTGATCACCATTTCGTTCTTTGTAATGGTTCCCGTTTTATCAACGGCGATTATGCGTGCCTGCCCCAGCGTTTCCACCGCCTGAAGCCGTTTTACCAAAACATTTCGTTTTGACATTCTCCATACGCCGGAAGCCAAAACAAGCGTCATGACAATGGGAAGACCTTCTGGGATAATGGAAACAGCGAGAGAAACCACAGTGGTAAACATTTCCCTTATCGAGTTTCCTTTAATGATGCCGAGCAAAAACAAAAAAATGCTGATTCCTGCAACGGCGATAATTATAAGCTGTGAAAGCGCCCGGATATTCGCCTTGAGAGGAAGTTCAGTGTCGATAGCCGATATGTCTTTTGAAATTTTCCCGATTACCGTTTCAATTCCGGTGGCCACAATAACAGCCTTTCCGTTTCCGGCGAGAACATGGGTTCCTTTGAACAGCATATTTTTTTGATCCGATACGGAGACGGCATCCGTGTTCATTATGTCAGCGATTTTATGCACCGGTCCGGACTCTCCGGTAAGCGCCGCCTCATCGACTTTCAAATTCACGGCAAAAATAATCCGAGCATCCGCCGGGACTTTCTCTCCCTCCTGAAGAAAAATAACATCCCCGGATACCAATTCCGTGTCGGGAACAATGAGTTCTTTTCCGTCGCGAAGCACCGTCGCCTTCGTTTCCACAAAATTTCTCAACGCTAATAACGTATTTCTTGCCCTTCCTTCTTGTATGGTTCCCACAATGGCATTAAACAGAAGAACGATAAGAATGATGGACCCGTCAACGGTTTCGCCCATAACAAAAATTATCATGCTTGCGACAAAAAGAAGATATATCAGAGGGCTTTGGAACTGACGAAAAAAAATAACAAGCAGGCTGTCTGCCTTTCCTTCGGGAAGTTTATTCGGCCCATTCTCTGTAAGACGTTTTTCCGCCTCTTCACCCGTTAATCCGTGCGCGCGGGAGTGAAGATATTCAAACGCTTCTTCCGCTGTTTTTATATGCCATAAAAATGATTGTGTCATGTCTGTAATTATACTATACCGACAACCAAAAAAACACTTTTTCTTTGTTTTTTTTTCTAAACATGCTATAGTCTTACATACGGACGAAGCAGATCGCTTCGGGATGTAGTATACCGGTAGTACACGCGATTCGGGTTCGCGTAGACCGGGTTCGATTCCCGGCATCCCGACAGATACAAAAAAGAGGTGAGTCCTCCAGCGGAGGTCTCTCCTCTTTTTTGTATCTGTCGGGATGAGCAAGACAACTGCTTGTCTTGCGTCCGGGAATTGAAGCCCTTCTCCGTTATTTGCGAGGATGACAATCCGAACAAATCGGAAAGGTGAGGAATGGGTAGGGACCCATTCCGCAAGACTTTCTTCAAATATTTTGTGAGGTGAGGAGTGGGAAGGGACCCACTCTGCAAGACTTTCTTGAGATATTTTATGAGGTACGAAATAAAATATCCAAAAAGTATACAGCTCCTGTAAGGAGAGAAACAAAATATTGAAAAAGTGTACAGCCTCTGTAAGAAGTACTGCGACTGTAAGTCGAGATATCCCGGCATCCCGACAAACAAAGTCTATAAAGTCGTAAAGTCCATAAAGTCAAAAGTCACGACGATACTGTCCGGACTTTGTAGACTTTATGGACTTTTGACTTTATAGACTTTGATTACGCCTTTTTCTTTTATTAAATGTTTGATATCCTATTTATATCATGATCTCATTTGAAATATCTGCAAAAAAACTTGAAGTCGTCGCTGGTGCGGCGGCAGTTGTTTTGGCGGGTCTTGCTCTTGGCGTTCTTTCGGGACGGGCAGAGAAGTTCGACATGGCGGTTCTATTCTTTTTGAAAGGGGCGCGCTTCCCTGTTTTTAATGAGCTGTTCCTCATTCTTACCTACCTCGGAAGCGTTCAGTTCATTTCTGTCGCGACGGTGTGCACGGGTGCAATACTTTTTATAAAAAAAAGGTTCGGAAATATGTACCTTCTTGCCGGAACGGTTTTTGGTAACGCGGCACTGGTGCTTCTTTTAAAAGACTTGATCGAACGCGCACGACCTGCGGCGGCGCTTGCCGTGTATTCGGAAACCTCTTATTCCTTTCCGAGCGGCCATACTTCGGCGGCGGTCGCATTTTACGGGGTGCTCGCCTATATTTTGGCACAGTCATACGCCGATACGGCAAAACGAGCAAACATTCTTTTCGGGTGGATATTTTTTATGGCGATGATTGGGTTCTCACGGATGTATCTTGGAGTGCATTACGCGAGCGATGTGATGGGGGGATATGCGCTGGGATTTTTGTGTCTTTCGATGGGGATCATTTTGTTTGAAAAATTCACAAAAGAATAAAAAATAAAGATACAAATTTGTATCTTTATTTTTTATTAACCTTATCCTCTTACTGTCGCCATTTATTATATGCCAAACCCGAACGCCGCATTCGTTCGCGCTGAAGGTTGCGCGTGGGTCTGCGCGACGGAGAACAATACGAGTAATACTATATATACCACTCCAATAAGGAGGAAATTTCTTCTGTTTTCCATACACTGATGCAATTAACGTCTAAAAATCCGAAAGCATCAGTATAACAAAAATATTTGAGAACACAAGGGAAAAGCTTGTAACTGCTCACACTTCCAAAAATACAGACGTAAATCGCCGCCGGAGCGAGGTTGCACCCCGGTCCGAAACGTTTAAGCCGTCAGTTAGAAATTTGTTAAAAGCCAGAAAAAGCTCGACATTTCAAATCTTTCGGACCGGGGTGCAAACAGTACCTGTTCAGTACACCTTTTCAATATTTTGTTTCGCTCACCGCTCTCAAAATATTTGAAGAAGGTTTTACGGAATGGGTCCCTACCCATTCCTCACCCGCTCCGGCGGCGAAATCTTTTTTTATTGTTCAAACGTTTCGGACCGGGGTGCATCCGCCAGCTGGCGGACCGGACCGGCGACGACGCAAATCGTAAATCGGTAAATCATCGTTTCATCGCCGCACGCACAAACTCCTGAAACAGTACCATATTCTCCGGATGTCGTTCGAGTATCGCCTCAGGATGCCATTGAACGCCGAGAAGAAAATGGGCATCCATGTCGACGGATTCAATCTCCTCAATTACTCCATCGGGAGCTTTTGCTCCGATTCGAAGACCTTTGGCTGCCGCCTTTACCGCTTGATGATGCAAACTGTTAACAGAAGTTTCTTTCATGCCAAAAAATCGGGCGAGTGCGGAGCCGTCCTCTATAATAATATCGTGCGAATCGCGCACCATCTGCTCGGAGAGAGGAAGGATCGGGTCCTTTTGATGCATGATCTCCGTTTCAATCTCGCTCGGAACATCAAGATGAAGCGCTTCCTCCATGACCACATTCAAGACCTGCATTCCCCTGCATATCCCGAAGATTGGCTTTTTCTTTTCCAAAAAATATTTAACGAGAGAAAACTCCATTTCATCACGTTCCTCAGAGACATCATTCACTGTTTCGTGCATGATTTCACCATATCGTGCCGGGTCTATATCACCGCCGCCGGGGATCAGGAGCCCGTCTGCTATTCCCGAAAGTTTCTGTACATCCTCCTCTGGTGAGCCGATTGGAATGATAACGGGAACAGCACCCGAAGAAAAGAGAGCGTTCAAATAGGTGAATTCGACGCACACCATGGTCAGTTCGCCACCCTTGAAAGAAGGTGCGCGATAGGAAGGAATGAGAATGAGAGGTTTCATGTGGTATATTATACCACATGAAGTAAAAAGTTCATCAAGTTCGTTGATATCTCCTCAACTCTGTCGCCGGTTCGGGTGAGGAATGGATAGGACCCATTCCGTAAAACCTTTTTCTAATATTTTGTGAGGTACGAAACAAAATATTGAAAAGGTGTACTGAACATGTAATGTTTGCACCCCGAACCGAAATGTTTGAAATGTCTTACTGCTTTCGAATTACATAAATGATCAGGGTAAAATCACAAACGTTTCGGACCGAGGTGCAACCTCGCTCCGGCGACGATTTACAGCCGTATTTTTAGAGCGTGGGCAATTACCAACGAATATTGACATTTGAAAAAAATTCGAAGAATTTTTAGCGTTCGTCGTACTTTATAGACTTTATTCTCCTATCGAATCCATGATCGCGAGCACTTCTCCCGTATAGGCCGGGATAACGGTTCCATTATAGTGATGGAGTTTGAGTTCGGTCGATCCGGAATAATAAGCGGCGGTGTTTGGGTTGTCACCACCAAGATTCCGAGCGAGCACTTCGATCGCCTCGTTAAAACTTCTGAAAGTCACTTTACAAGATGCCCAGCCGAAAGGATTGTATCCGCAGGCCTGTTTTCCCCCACTCGATTCTCTGACGGCAATAGCCGGCAGAAGGCGCCAATCAAGATCATGCTCTTTTGCCTCGATTACCATTTTTGTTCCGAAACCGTAAAGAGGCATGCTTCGTTCTTTGAAGTATGTATTTATCTTCCCGGCACGCTCCGAGGTGATATCTTCCTTCGCCACGCCGAAGCCTTTGGCGGAGGCGGGATCCGCCACCACCGCTGAAGCCACGTTTGTTGTCTGCACAGCACCAGACCCCACAAGCGAGGGCTGGAAGACATCGGCAGAAACAAAGGGAGAAGTGAGTCCCATCGCAAGAATCGGCAGAACGGCGACGGACCGTGTAAATTGTAGTATTAAATTACCCATTTTGAGCGGTTTTGCTCCGCTAACACCGTGAAGAATTGGATGAGCCCTTTTTTAAAAGATTATTATTTTAAGGGCTTTTTTGCACTTGCCCGACGCGAGTGTTGATATCAGAAACGACGATGACCGTCGGAATCCCTGATACTCGTCAACGTTGGGTCTTGCCTAAGCAAGCATTACCGAACAGGTACTACCTTAGCACAAAAGGAGGTATTTTTCCACCACTTTAAAACATTTAAACACGTTTCAATATGTATGTCAAATTGACAAAAGATTTTCAATTTTTTACGCCAAGGTACGAGAATAAACGCTTATTTTAAGGCGTATATTCAAGTTTTTTCCATGAAGAGACCGTTTCGTTGACTTCCTCATCTGATTTTGACGTTTTAGAGCTTTTTTCTTTTCGTGGCGATACGGCTCTACCGTGTTTATTTTATGAATAACGGCAAATCCCCAGAAACCGCAATTCATCACACTTTTCCCTTAACAAACCGAAGAAAAAGCGTATACTGAGCTTATCAATAGATTAATTGACAAATCCTATGAACGATTTTTACAAAAAGATCAACAATATCCCCCTCGAATACAAAAGAACCGCCATTCTTATCGTTTTTCTTATTGCGGTGGTAGCGATTGGTGGTATTTTTTACTCCGACAAAGAGGCTCGCAAAAAACAATGCCAAGACTCCGACGGAAACAATATCTATAATAAGGGGTCGATCCTCTACACAGACGCCAACGGAAGACACGTTGACGAAGATTACTGCACCCCCGAAGAAAAATCAGTACATGAAATGACCTGCAAAAGAACGGCTCTGTTCAATGCGAATTTCCTCCCGACAAAAACTACGGTTGACTGCACAAAGGGGTGTATTAACGGGGCGTGCCTAAAATAAACAGAAAAATAGAAAATAAAAAAATAGAAAGATTACGATGTTGGTAATCTTTCTATTTTTTTATACCATCTTTAATTAACTACTTCCATTTTTCTGTTTATTATCTACGGCGTCATCACCGCCGTATACGTTATGTCTCCGGTATAGACTCCCGATTGCTGGGTGCTGGCTACGTCGAGGTAGTATTGAATCGTGTTTATGGCGCCAATCGAAGCGGCGGAAGAGGAGTTTCCGATCACACGCGCGACGGTGGAGCTCGCTATTCCCGCCCATTTGGCGGTGCCGTCGATGTCGGTGTTTCCCCACCAGGTCGGAGAAAGGAACGGGAAGGATCCAGAGGCGGACATGACGCGGAAAGCGAGGACATCTCCCGAACTGATAAGAGAAGCGCGCGTGACAGCGTTCCCCACTGATGTGGTGGCGGCGCCGGGCACCCATTCGGTCTGGTCGGGAATTCCGGTCGCATAGACAGTCGGCGAGAGATACATGGTGGTCGAGGCGGCTCCGCTTCCTTGATTGTTGCCGTACATGCTTACGGTATAGCCGTAAGGATTTTCGGTGGTAACGGTTATGGTTGATGTGGCAATCTTGTAGGTGCCGGGAGTGAGAGTGCCAAAGTTGTCGGTCGAAACGGTCATTGTAAGAGTGGGGGCAGACGCAAACTGAATGTTTATCTGATCAGTCTTAAGTGTAGTGTAATTGGTTGTCGTTCCGGTAACGACGCGAGCGGTCGCGACGTTGTCGGTGTCGAAATAGCGCGTGCCGTAGACGGAACCGGTCAGAGTGAAGTCGGTATTGATCTGCGGAGTGATATTGGTTTGAAGCGTTTCCCATAGAGAGGTCGTGTTATTGTACACTTGAAGTGAAGTGGTGGTGGAAATACTGATTTGTCCGTTCCATGTAACGTTAATCTGGTCGGTATTCGAACTGGTCGCTTTTTTAAAATTGAACGCGAGGCGGGAATTCGCGCCGCCCGCGATTGAGTCGTAAACGTCGTCGGAGAATGCGACCGCGTTGTAACCGTAGTCGTCAAGGAAGGTGTCGTAGCTTCCGCTTCCGCTTGTCAAGTTCGCTGCCGAAGAAGAGGTCGGGGCGCAGGAAGCGTTCGAGCATTTGGCAAAATTAAGATTACCGTTGGTCACATCACAAGAACTCATAACAGGAAAACCGTCCGAACCGATAGCAAGAGAAGTGTAAACGCCAACATTGCCTGTGGCATCAAGAGTGGACGTTGCCGCGAGGGCCACGGAGCAAGAGACATCTCCACATTTTGCAAATCTTAGATCGTCACTGCTCGAATCGTAATATGACATGACGGGGAATCCGTCGGTGCCAATGGCGAGGGAGGTGGTCAGGCCGGTATTTCCGTCAGTATCAAGTATTCTAAATACGGCAGATGAACAGGTGGCGTTGTTACACTTAGCAACCTTGAGGTCACTGTAATTCCAGTCATACTCGGAAATTACCGGAAAACCGTCCGAACCGATAGCCATGGAAACATACATCGCACCGCTATAGGTTCCATCATCCACAGAAGAAGTTGCGGGAGTACCGGAACAAGATACGTCGCTGCATTTGTCAACTTTAAGTATCGATACTGTATTATCCTGATAGGCAATGACCGGATAGCCGTCGGAACCAATAGCGATAGAACTAAACATACCAACATCGCCCGCCGACTCAAGGGTTGTGGTCGAAACAGACGAGCAGGAGAGATTAGCGCATTTAGCGAGCATGAGATTCGCTGTAGTGGTAGCATAATACGAAATGATCGGATACCCGTCAGAACCGATGGCGAGGGAAGAGGTGATTCCGGCGCCGTTCGATGAATCGAGGGTGGAGGTCGCAACAAGAGCAACAGAACAAGACGAATCTCCGCATTTGGCGAGTTTCAAACTGGTACCGGCGGTCGATGCACCGGCAAAATATGATATAACTGGAAAACCATCCACGCCAAGAGCCATACTTATTTGCGGATCTAAGTAACCGATATAGTTTGGTTCACCTAAAGTTCCGTCAAGCAGGTTTACTGTATTGGAGGAACAAGAGGGATCGTTGCATTTCATAAGATAGAGAGAATCGCCGTAGTTGGTAAATGCAATAACAGGAAGTCCATCAGTGCCGATGGCGACGGACGACCAAACTCCGGTATACCCGGTCGAATAAGGGGTGCTTGTCGCGTAACTGCCCCGCGCTTCCTTTGAGTAAGTGAGGGTGCGGGTCGATTCAATTTGGAACGTCGGGTAGTAGATGTAATTATCGAACGCAGTTGTCGTGCTCGCGCTGACGAGGCGCAAACGATAGTACTTGCCGAGGGTGGCGCCGCTTGTTTCGAGCGCATAGGCGAGTTCAGTACATTTTCCTCCGCCGATACTGAAGGCGGTACTGGTCGCGGTACCGGCGACGAAGCGGCCGGCTTGGTAATTGGAATCCGAGCAAGTGGTCGTCGCGCTCACTTGGCGCGAGGTGAGCGGGACGCCGTCGGGTCTTCCCCACAGAGCGCCTTTACTTGAGAGCGACCATTTTATCTCGGTCGTTGTGCCGAGGTCGTTCCAATTTCCGTAGGTGGAGTTATCGGTGCTCGATGACCACTGCAAACGGTATTGACTGGTGGAGGTGCCGGCTCCGGTATTGTCGACTTGAATTCTTGTGATGAGTCTCTCCCCTTTTTTCACATTTGAAATTTGGGTCGAGGTCGCAGCGCTGTGCGCTCTCGTGTAGGAGTTGACGTCTCCTCCGTCGTCGTTCAGAAAAACGTAATCTCTTTGGGTCAGGGTCGGTGTAACAAACTGAATATCGATCTGATCGGTTTTGAGTGTCGTGTATTTGGTGGTGGTGCCGGTGACGAGACGCATGGTGGCGATATTCGAGCCGTCGTAGTATTGCGTTCCCGAAACGGTGCCGGTCAAGGTAAAGTCGGAGTTTGGTGTCGGGCTTGCGTTCGTTTGAATCGTATCCCAGGCACTCGTCGTGTTATTGTACACTTGAAGAGAGGTTGAGGTGGCAATACTGATCTGTCCGTTCCATGTCACTGAAATATCGGCGGTGTTTGCACTCGCGGCTTTTTTAAAATTGAACGCGAGTTTGGTGGAGGTCGCACCGGTTATCGTATCGTAGACCGTATCGTCGGTCGCAACGTTGTTGTAGCCGACGTCGTCGAAGAAGTTGGAGTAGCTTGAAGCGTTGCTTGCGAGATTCGCGGTCGAAGAGGCGGCGGGGGCGCAGGAGGAGTTGGAACATTTTGTGATATTGAGATATGCGGAAGCGGCACCGCGATAGCTTAAGAAAGGATAGCCATCCGTGCCTATAGCAATGGAATTAAAAGCGCTGGATATTCCATTCACAACCGAGATCTGCGGTGTAGCGGAACAGGAGGGATCGGTACACTTAATAACATTAAGAAAACCGGCGGTTCCATAATGACTAACGACAGGAATACCATCGATACCGACCGCAATGGAAATATAGAGACTATTTATGTTATTTTGCACCGTTATCGTCGGACTGCCGGTACAGGCGGTGTTAGTACACTTGGCGATGTTAAGGTAACCGCTGGTACCACGATAGGCAATGACAGGAAAACCATCGGCGCCGATAGCCATGGCAGTATAGTCGCAAGCTACATTATTTTGCTGTGTGATAATAGGAGTGCCGGTACAGGCGGCATCAATACATTTGGCGACGTAGAGTCTATTACTGGTACCCAAATAACTTATAACGGGAAAACCGTCAGTGCCAATCGCGATAGAGGTTGAGGTGCTGGTCACGGCATTTAAAGTGGTGATGATCGGGGTATTCGCACAGGAGTCATCAACACATTTTGCGACATCAAGGCGTCCGGAGGTACCTTGATAACTCATGATGGGAAAACCATCGGCGCCGATAGCAATGGATGTATAGGCGGTTGCGGTCAACGCATTTAGTGCTGTAATAGTGGGAGAACCGGTACAAGCGACATTAATACACTTGGCAACATTAAGTCCTTCGGCACTATTTCGATAGGCCATGACGGGAAAACCGTCAGCACCGATAGCGAGCGACGAATATGTGGTGGTGACGCTGTTAAGCTGCGTAACAGTAGCACTGGAGCATGCGGCATCTTGACACTTGGCAACCTTAAGATATGGTTGTGCATCCCGGTAGGCAATAACCGGAAAGCCGTCAATACCGATAGCGGCAGAAGTGTACGCACTTATTATACTGTCGACAATAATAGACGCCGAACTCCCCCTCGCCTCCTTTGAGTACGTGAGGGTTTGTGTCGATTCAATTTGGAAGGTCGGGTAATAGATGTAATTATCGAACGCGGTCGTCGTACTTGCACTGACGAGGCGCAGGCGGTAATATTTTCCGGTGAGTGCGCCGGAAGTTTCGAACGCGTAGGCGAGTTCGGTGCATTTGGAAGGACCGATCGAGAAGGCGGTACTGGTCGCGGTGCCGGCGACGAAACGGCCGGCGGTGAAATTGGAATCGGAGCAAGTGGTGGTGGCACTGACCTGGCGCGAAGTGAGCGGAACACCGCCGGGTCTGCCGGAGAGAGCGCCGAGTTGAGAGAGTGACCAGCGAAGTTCGGTTGTCGTATCAAGGTCGTTCCAGTTTCCATAACCGGAAGCTTGCGCGGTACTCGATGACCACTGCAGGCGATATTGGTTGGTGGAAGTGCTCAGTCCGGTATTATCTACCTGTATTTTTACAATCATTCTTTCCCCTATTTTTACATTCGAGATCGAGGTCGAGGTCGCGGCACTGTGGGCCGGCATAAGGTAAGCGTTGACGGTCGAGGTCGCATCGTTCAAGAAAATGTAGTCTCTTTGCGTAAGGGTCGACAAAACGAATTGAATGGCGATTTGATCGGTTTTGAGCGTGGTGTATTTGGTGGTGGTGCCGGTGACGAGACGCATGGTGGCGATATTCGAGCCGTCGTAATATTTCGAACCGGAAACCGTACCGGTAAGAGTGAAGTCGGAGTTTGGTGTCGGGCTTGCGTTCGTCTGGATCGTATCCCAGGCACTCGTCGTGTTATTGTACGCTTGAAGCGAGGTTGAGGTAGCGATACTGATTTGTCCGTTCCATGTCACTAAAATATCGGCAGTGTTCACACTCGCCGCTTTTTTAAAATTGAAGGCGAGCTTGGTGGAGGTCGCACCGGTTATCGTATCGTAGACCGTATCGTCGGTCGCAACGTTGTTGTAGCCGACGTCGTCGAAGAAGTTGGAGTAGCTTGAAGCGTTGCTTGCGAGATTCGCGGTCGAGGAGGCGGCGGGAGCGCAGGAGGGGTTCGAGCAGTTGGCAATTTTTAAATATCCGGTGGAAGTCGCGTTGTATACAACCACGGGGTTTCCATCAGCCCCGATAGCAAGAAAAGACTCGACACCATCATCATCGGGTTGGATTGCTATAACCGAATTGGTATAGGCAGAACAGCTGATATCATTGCACTTAAAAAACCTTAATCCTCCAACAACATCATAACCACTCGAGGTAACTGCCGGAAAACCGTCTATACCAATAGCGATGTGAGTGAATCCCGCACCGCTTCCGGACTGACCGAGAAAAGAAACGGAAGAAGAGGAACAATCTGCGTTATTGCATTTTACCAGTTTCAAACTGCGCGAATCCGCCGCATCCGTCGCAAAAGCTATGATGGGATAGCCGTCCGAACCGATGGCAATAGAGGTAAAAGTATCGGCATTGGAAGACACCACCGCCGTGTCAACAATAGAGGATGAGCAGTAGATGTTTCCGCATTTCGCCACGTGAATGGTACCCCCGACATAATAGGAAATGACAGGAAGACCGTCCGCACCTACTGATAAGCTTATTCCATAAGCGTTAAGAACAGCAACCGGATTCTCTGACTTAGAAGTACAAGCGAGGTCATTGCACTTAATAAAGCGAAGACTTTCCGAAACAACCGCATCCCAATAAGCAATCATGGGATAACCGTCGGAACCGATGGCAACACGTGCATCATATGTCGTACCAACATCCGAGTCGAGAACTGACGGGGTGCCGGAGGTACAAGAGATATTGTCACATTTATAAAATTTCAGATCACTATTCGTATCATCTAAATATGACATGACGGGAAATCCATCGGAACCAATCGCTATGCCACCGCGGTGTCCGACAACAGCCGTGTTATCCAGCACGGAAGATGTTCTTGAAGAACAGCTACTATCGTTGCATTTGATAAAGTTGAGCGTTCCGACAGTATTATCATGGAACGATATGACCGGATACCCATCAACACCGATAGCCACAGGAAACTCAAACATTATATTGTTTGCGATATCGATTGTAGATGTCGAAAACCCGCCCCTCGCCTCCTTTGAGTAGGCGGCGGTCTGCGTCGATTCAATCGTGAACGTCGGATAAGCCGGGTAAGAATTCAGAGCGGTGGTACTTGTGGTAGTGGTCGCATTTACCACACGCAAACGATATACCTGACCAAGCGTGGCGCCGGAGGTTTCGAAAGAATAGGCGAGTTCAGTGCATTTTGCGGGACCGATAGAAAAGGAAGTACTGGTCGCGGTCCCGGCGACGAAGCGACCGGCGGTAAACGTCGGAGCGCTGCCGTTACATCCCGCGGTAACTTGTCTCGACGTAAGCGGGACGCCGCTTGGTCCGCCCCAAAGAGCGCCTAAAGAAGAAAGCGATGTACGAATTTCTGTTGTCGTTGAAAGGTCTGTCCAAACACCGTTGTTCTTGTCATATTGAAGTCGATATTGGGATGTTGATGTCGCTGTCCCAGTATTATCTATTTGTATTTTTACAATAAGACGCTCGCCTTTTTTGACTTCGGAAATAGAAGAAGAAGTGGCGGCGCTATGTGCCGGGTACAGTAGCGCATTAACGGTGGTCGTCGCGTCATTTAAGAAAATATAATCTCTTTGGGTAAGAATAGGATAGTTGGGTGTGTACGTAATGACAATAATTCCCGGAGCTCCCAGTCCTGCGGCGAGTTCTCCGCCGCCTCCGCCGGCACCGTAATTTCCGCCGTTTGCACCATTCGCACTCCCGCTACCGGAGCTCACACTTCCCGCTCCTCCTCCGCCACCTCCCGGACCGGCAGTCGCACCGCCCGAAGTCTCTGTCCATAAAACCTGTCCGTTTCCACCTTGAGCACCGGGTCGATAAGCGACAGTAGTAGTACCGGCCCCGCCTCCGCCGCCTCCGCCGAGCGTTCCGACTGTTGATACAGCGTTAGGTGAGTTGGTTGCGCCATTGCCGTGCCCTCCCGCCGCGTTATTGTCTCCACCGTTTCCACCAGCTCCGTTCTGCCCACCACCCTTAACGCCGTATCCGCCATTATCCGCGCCACCGCCTCCGCCGCCCGCAGCGGGAGATGCCGCCGCTACACCGCCTCCGCCGCCTTTTCCTATACCCGAAGGACCACCCGCGCCACCACCTCCGCCGCCAGTATCGCCATTCGTGCTTCCGGTACCGCCGGCTCCTCCGGCATATCCGCGATTAAGAGGAACATTGTTCGCGACGGTACTGCTCGCCGCACCGGCCGCAGCTGTTGCCGTGGTTCCCGCATCAGCGCACACATCCTGAGTGGCCGCATCACAAACAGTTCCGGAGGCGGCAGTGGAAGAACTGAACCACGTATCCGAAGCACCTGCCGCGCCGACGTTAAAATTAGCCGTACTCATGCCGGGCTTAAGTCCTGCAAGATTGGTAATATACGAGTATGCCCCGCCACTACCACCACCATTTCCAGCCGTACCACCCGTGTCCCCATCTCCCCCCGGACCAATCACTGCGATAGTATTCGTATCCGACCAATCGTAAGGAACCGCCCAAGGCGAAACGCTTGCCGCAGTCAAGAAAACGACTTTATCCGCGTCGGACGCAAGCTGCCACCGCCTCGCTTCTTTAAAAACCGCCGCATCTCCGAACAACCCGTCGGTGATATTTTTGATCCAATTTTTTGAATCTTCGAAACGAAGCGGTCCAAGGAGATAAAATTGGGGAGAAATTTTCGGAGCATCATACGTATACGCGAGTGTAAACGCGTCGTCGGTTTTCATATCCACACTCCAGACGAGGTACTTTTCTCCCGTTACCTCTTCTATATGGAAAGGAACATGAGAGCCGATGGTCGAATCAGCCTCAGACACAACAAAATCTTTCGGTACAGACTCAATGATATCTCCGGAAAAATCTTGCTTTGCTTTCACACCGATTCTCATCGTGTACTGCGATTTGAACGGGTTGATGCGTGTCGCTCCAATGCGCGAAACTTCGAACGGAATGTTTTCGCGAGCTTCGAAGGTATCGGTTATTTGATATCCGTTCAAAATGTTGACAAGCGTCATGTGATACGTTCCGATGTCAAAGACGGAGTAATGTGCAAAAAAATCCGGATTGTCGGTAACGTTATTGGGAATACAAGGAGAGACCGCGCTCATGGTACCGTCTCCGGTGGCAAAAGTCGAAATGTTACCGGTAGGACTTTCAATTTCCAGTATCAAATCAGCATTGCAAAACGTGTTGCCTGTACTGGTAAGCGCCGCCATCTGGAGGTAAGCGCTTTCACCGGTATAATACACTGTTTTGTCGGTGTTCACCGCGAGTACTCCCCAGGTAAATGTTTGCGATGCGGAAAGTACCGTGTCACCTTTCAGAATATCAACGTGAAGCTCATAGGCTCCGGGACGAAATGCTGTTTCCGGTTTTGTTACGCGTATCATCGGCTGTCCGTTCACAACCTCCGCAAAAGCGACGCCGGGAAGTTCCTGCTCCATAATATCGGTGACGAACACCCGCACGACTTTCGCCTCATCCGGTGCTTGCGCCCGCGCGGAAAAGAAATTTTTGATTGTTCCGGCGACACGCGCGAACGGCGCTCTCGCACCCCATTTTTCCGAGAGAAAAGAGTTGCGTTTTTTGTCGTTTGATGCCGTTGTTTTCGGCGGAATATCCGGGCTCGGAGAAACTTCAGCGCCCGCAGTATTTTCGACCGGCTTAGCTTCATTTTTATTCGGGTCGGTTGATAGAACATCGATTGGTAGTGATGATGTTCCGCTTACTGTATCGGGTTTACTTTCCTTTGGGTCGGCGGGTAAAATTTCTGTTGTTGAAGAGGATGTCGCATCGGTAGAAGAAGCATTTTCCGCAGAAAGCGTTGTCGTTGCCGTAGTGGTCGCTTCGACCGTCGGGCCCTCGGCTACAGAAATCTTGAGCGCATCGGCAAACATGTGTAATTCAAATACAGCATCCTCATCCGCGCGAAAACTTTTTTTCGAAGAACGCAAAATATTGCCGCCTTCAACGGCCTCTTCAGGCAATCCGTCCGCTTCGCCCGGGTAGGCATACAATTCCGGATCAATCCCCTTCGAAAGGTCTCTGTATCCGGCCTCAATCCACATACCGTCAAGATAGACGGTGGGAAGTTCTTCCGCAGACGGAAGGCTTTGAATACTGACTTGCAATCGAGAAATATCGTCCCAATCGGAAATCGGAATATCAAACTCCCCTTTCCAGTCCGTTTTAGTTACCGTCCCGAGACTCACCCAATTCTCGCCGTCAAATGTATAAACGACTTCAAGCAGATTTGAAAAACCGATGGAACTATCGAGATCGATTGCAGGGGTTTCAGTAATCGGTAATGTATCTTCGGTGGAAGAACCCGCGATAGTTTTCGGCAAAGCAAGATCCTCCGACGGTGAAGAACTCGCCTGAGGCACTGTTTCCGCAAAAACATTCTTAAAAAATTGTTTAAAGAGAGACACCGGAGCGGCACTTTCCGGTATGACTTCGGGGGTATTTGAAGTCTCCAAGGGAAGTTCTTCTGTTGGGACGATGACATCGGACGCATCGGTTTTTATTGAATTTTGAACGGAATTATTTTCATCATTCGGAATGTTTTCGTCCGCCGACTCCGAACCGTCTTGAATAGGGGAGGCTGTCGAAGTGGCATGCTCTTCCAATAAAGGATCTTCACGAAGGAGAGAAGAAGTACCGCTCTCAAGCTGTATTTCCGCCGATGCGCCGTCGGGTGCATCAAGAATTTGCTGTGTACTTGAAGCGGCTGAATCTTCCGCCGTTATCATAATGGTGGAAGAAGCATTATCGCTGATCGATCCGTTTGTTTCCGTTTCCCACGTTTTCGAGAGGTCGGGTCCGACACCGGAAGACCACGAAAGTTTGAGACGGAGCGTCTTCATCTCCGCATCTTCCGGAATATCACCCTGAAAACTGCCGCAGAATATCTGAGATGCGGCACCGGAAAGAACGGCCGAGTTACTATCGGTAAATTCCCAAGGAGAGGCACCACGAGAAAGATCGGGTTTACCCTCCGCATTGTTCAGATTTCGCCAACCGCCGGTACAAGACGCCGGATAGAATTTCGCGTACTCTGCACGAAGATTAAACCAAGAGTAGGAAACGCCACAAAGCGCAATGACAGAAAATATTCCCAGAAGGAGAGAAAACTTTCGGAAAGGGTTCGTTGTTCTTTGTTCGTTGTTCTCTTGCGGTTTGCGGATCGTATCTTGTTGCTTGTTAAAAAATGCCTCTATATTTTTTTTATAGACTACCAGAAGCGCCTCGCTCTTATTTGCAACCTCATTGCCGATAACGGTAACGGGAAAATCAAATTCGTTTTTCCGCGTGAAATATTTCAAAACGGTTCCCAAAGAATTCTTCACTGTTTTCTGGAGCTTGCAAAAAGCGATATACGAAACACGAAGCGATTCTTTTACTGCATTCAGAGTAAACAAAAATATTTTTTTTGCATCACGAAACACGGAAGGAATACCCCCCGGACGACAAACCGCGGTAAATTTTTCTAAGAATTTTTTCACTGAGTAAATACCCCCACCAGAAAGCAAGAAAAGTCGAACTGCCGTCCCATAAATGGAACCCGGTGGGATATAGAGATATTATACCGCTTTGAAGAGCCGGAAAGGAGGAAAAAAAGAGGAAAATTGTGGATAAAAAAAATTAAAAAACAGGAACAGAAAAAAGTAAATTCGACGAAAAAACAAACGATAATACGGCTTTAAATATATCCGTCACAAGCAAACGAACCGGGCACACGGAAAATTTCATTTTTTCATGAATTTTCTTTTTGAGAATAGCGTGTTTTATGTGTAAAACGTTCCTTTTTTACACCAAAAAACACAGTTAAATACTAATATTTATAAAACGTCAATGACTATCTTTGTCAAATTATATGTGGATAACTTATTTTACAAATTTGCATTTTTAAAATCCTCCAATCGAAGATATCGATGAATAAGTTTCGAGAAAGGACGGTATGGCGAACAAGAGACCGATTATCGGAAGAACCAAGAACGCGATCGACGAGATCATTACCCACAAAAAATATTTTCGCGTTTTTTCTACCGAGACATATATTTTTTCCAATTTTTCCTCGTTCTCTTTTAACTTCGTAAATATTTCATTTTCCATATTTTTTTTATTTATAAAAAGATAAAAAGATTTGACAAATATAAAACCGCAGAAGATTAAAATGGAAATTATTTTTCTATTTTTCTATTTTTCTATTTTTCTATTTTTCTATTTTTCTATTTTTCTATTTTTCTATTTTTCTATTTTTCTATTTTTCTATTTTTCTATTTTT
>Ga0172379_10002046_pt1 | contig 37323 bp, 38 predicted proteins | sample GrowelOW334metaG_FD_119756 | JGI IMG/M metagenome (GOLD analysis project Ga0172379, IMG submission 119756) | Groundwater microbial communities from an aquifer near a municipal landfill in Southern Ontario, Canada - Groundwater well OW334 metaG | ecosystem: Environmental > Aquatic > Deep... | reverse complement strand
TGGAGGCTCTGCGAGCTATCATGAAGAGCACCAAGATCAAGATAAAGAAAGACGCGCTTGACTGGCTCATGGGCTATGCGAGTGGCGACGCCCGTAAGGCGCTCGGGATGATAGAGGGGGCGATGAGTCTCTACGGAGAAGTAACGGCAGAGACGCTGAACAAGGCGCTCGAGTCGCCGCACCTGCGCTACGACAAGAAGGGCGAGGAGCACTACGACACTATCAGTGCGTTTATTAAAAGCATGCGCGCGTCGCAGCCTGATGCCGCGCTCTACTATCTCGCGCGCATGGTCGAGGCAGGAGAGGACCCGCTCTTTATTGCGAGGAGGATGGTCGTCTTCGCGAGCGAGGACGTGGGGCTCGCCCAGCCCACCGCGCTTGTGGTGGCCAATGCCGTCTTCCGTGCCTGCGAGACGATTGGCTACCCCGAGTGTGCAATCAACCTCGCCCACGGCGTGGCCTACCTCGCACAAGCCAAGAAGGATCGCTCTGCCTACAATGCACTCCGCGCGGCGCAAGGAGATGTACAGGCACACGGCAACCTGCCTGTCCCCAAGAAGATCCGCAACGCCCCGACCAAGCTTATGAAGGAGCTCGGCTATGGCAAAGGGTACGAAGGCTTCGAGATGAAGCCTGACAACGAGTCGTATCTCCCAGACAAATTGAAGAAAAAGAAGTATCTAAGGTAGGCACTAGGCTCTCGGACAGGCGCTGGGCGTTAGCGTAATGCAAAACTCCGCAGCTGTAGCTGCGGAGTTTTGCTAGAGCCTAGTGCCTAAAGCCTAGCGCCTATTTGACTGCGTCCTTGAGTGCCTTTGCAGCGCGGAACTTCGCGGTGCGAGAGGCATTGATGTGAATCGTCTCGCCGGTGCGAGGGTTCCTACCCTGGCGCGCCGGGCGTGCCTTCGTTGCGAAGATACCGAGACCGGCAATCGACACTTCGTCTCCTGCCTTGAGGCTCTTAACGATAGAGTCGATCATCGTCTCGACAGCGCGCTCAGCATCGGCCTTGGTCGAGCCAAGAACACCGTGCACCTTGTCGACTATGTCTGCTTTGTTCATGAGAATCTGTTACCTGCTAATCCCGCGGCCGTGGTGGAGGCGGTATGAGAGAAAGTATAGGAAATGCGCCATATTGCGCAATAGGGCTTTACAACCTCGCGTGGATAGCGCGAAATCACTTATTTTTAACCTCGACGCTTTCCATTTCAGTAATGACCGATCGCAAAAGCTCGTTCGCGTCGATGCTGCGTGAATTATCCTGCATAAATTTGAGAAACGTGAGCAACATTCTCTGGATTTCAGAGTTGCGAATCTCGATAACCAATTCTTCGCCGAGCGCCATGAGATAAATGGACTGTTTGAATATCCATACCTGCGCGCCGTAAGCAAAATATTCACTATCTATACTGTTTACTCTCGTTGTACGGCCCTCGAAGTCCTTCGCCCACGAGACACCGAGCCGTCTCGTCTCGCGTTCGAGAAAGCCGTCTTGAATAATCGTCTCGGCAATGATGTTGTTTTTCTTCAATGCACGGTTAAAGCGGTTCGTTTCTTGGAGGCTGAAGATCTTATTCCAATACTCTGCCGCGCCGTCGCCAATAAGCGCAAAGAATCGCTCATTCTTGTGCGCGAAAAGCAGATCTCCCAACACCTTTCGTATCGATTCTTGCCCGCGATGGATGACGACCGTGGCGTCGGAGAGACCGTGTACCTCTTCGCGCCCCTCGGGGATATTGAGGAGCGTGCGCTTTGCCGCATAGAGCACCTCTTCTATCTCCCGCTCGTCCGAAAGAGCGAAGGTTTTCCTCCCGTTCCTTATGCGTGAGGCCACAATGCCGCGTTTCTTAAGGTTTTGAAGAATGGCATAGATGGCCGTGCGCGAAACATCAGTTACCTTGGAGAGTTTGACCGGGGTATCGCTGCCCGCTTGCAGAGCAATAAGTACCTTCTGCTCCTTCTTAGAGAGTCCAAGCAATTTGAGTGTTTCTGCTGTTTCCATGCGGGAAGTGTAGCAAAATGCCTCATTCTGTCAAGTTTTTTAGACATATATAACAGTTAAAATACTAATATTTTATATACCTATTTTTCATAAATAACTGATATGGCATCATTATTTTTTACTGTCAATGCCTAAAAAGATACACTTGTATCAGTGAGTTCTTTGATATGCGACGTCGTCGCTACCCACCTCTCAGGGATTGAGAGGATCCTCTAAAAGGAGAACGGCTATGTGCGAAGCTGCTGCAAACGCCGGAAGTGCTGGAAAGGGCCGCAAGGCTACCCCAGTGACCCCGCCCTCTCACTAAGAGAGGTCACCAAACCCTTCCCCCAGAATAATGGGGATTAACTTAAGGAGAACGGCTATGTGCGAAGCAGGCGCAAACGCTGGATCCGCCGGGAGAGGCCGTAAGGCCGAACCGGTGACCCCACCGTCCCACTAGGGGGATGGGTAGGGATGTCCCGAGGATGACATCATAAACTTCTTCGCCTTTCCGGTCGGCGTGTTGATCGGTTATGAAGCGGGGATATATTCCTCGCTTTTTTGTTCTCAATCACTAACTGCTACTATGGAGGTCTACGATGGAAACGATTAAAATTCATTCCCGTTCAGAAAAACCAGAAACCAAACAAGAGCTTCTGGAACTGCCACAACTTCCAGAATTCACCCTCCAAGAAAAGATTAAAGGGGACGCTGAGAAGTATCGCTACAGACCCTCGGCTAATCGCTGGTACTGGGGCATGGTAGGAGGCGAGCCAATTAATGACGAATGGAAAGCGAAGATGCTTCTCGCGCAAAAAGAAGAGCTCCCGTACTTAGTCTCTGCCGTCATGGAGCGCGATTGTAATCTCAACTGCGCCCACTGTCTCTACCAAGAAGAAGATAGCAGCGAGGGAGTCTCACGCGAAGCACATCTCTCCGAGGTAATCGAGCACATCGTCGGCACCATGCCGCAAGCATCAGAAGGTAGGGGCCGTGAGGTTCTGGAATTCATGTCCGCAGGAAGAATCCTGAAGCCATGGCATCTCGATATCTTCAAGAAGTTGCGCGAGACAAGGCCCGATGTGAAACTTGGAGTCATCGACAACGGCACATTCACGGAACTTCTCTCTGAATGGCCCGAGGGATTCAAGTTTGATTGGATTGACATCTCAATCGATGGCACCCCAATGCACCACAACGGCCAGCGGCGGTCACCAACTGCCTACGCCGAAGCGGAGAAGGGGCTCATGCACGCAAGAGAGGTCATCAAAGACGACGGATACGTTGCCTCGCTGATGACTTTAACAACGATAAATGCTGGAGACATTACCGAGGTCACTGATACTCTGCTCAAAGCAGGGAAGAATGGTAAGCCACTTGTGGATAAGTTGAAACTCACCACCATGTCGCCGACGAACGACATCAACAAAAAGATTGAAATGAAGGTGGAGGACTTCGCGAAAGCTTGGGGCGAGATTAAGACGGCATGCACGAAGTACAACACGCCTGACAATGAGCGGATTTCACTTGGTCTATATCGCATCGAGGATATAGAGAAGTTAGCGGCTGTCATTGGAGAAAGAAAGTTCTTAGAATCCTTTCCCGCCGATGCAGATATGGCTAACGAAAAAGGTACTGCGTTCCGAGGAAACTTCATCGACTTGCGTATCGACGGCGTTCCTGTTTCCTACTTGCCAGTCTCGATTTGGCCGCCAGAAGAATTGCTCATCGAAGCTGATGGGGCATATCGAGTGGCATATGAAGGGCAGTTCACGCTCGACGAATTGCACGCTGGCAAGAGTAAGGATGGGCGCGACACGAAGCCATACACTGTGGCTCAACTCACGCCCGAGACCGACTTTCGCGAAGTATATGAGAGAGGAGTCGACCTCTACTGGCAGCGTTTCGGACACAAGAAGCTCAATGAGGAGTTCGCTGCATTTGGGCGGATACGAGCAAAGGCAAACAAGTGACTACAACACACTCAAAGAGCAACTTCGGTTGCTCTTTTTCTTTTTCACCGTGCTAACTCCAGTCTTAATTGATTTTTCTCTTGTGTTCTGATACAATTGCCTTAGGCGTTTGGAGGGTTCGCCCTCTCACGGCTTCCAAGCTGTAGCCAAACGCCCACAAAGCATCCGCCTCTGGCGGATTTTTTGTTTCAGTCTTCTTCCGGTGTGCCGTCGTGCAAGATCCTCGTCATTGTCTCTTCGTTCATCCCCCAGAACGGCACAATGCTCCAGAAGTACTTCTGCCCGTTCTCTATTTGCTTCACAATGATACGCACTCGATTTCTCTTCATCACAGCGATAAATTCATAGTACGTTACCAGTTTCAAAACAGTCTCTGTCCGATTATTTGTCCGGACTCTTTCAAATTTCTTTGTTTCGAGTACTCCCTGTAGAGTATGCGACAACTTCAATATTTCCGGTGCCAGTTGTAGAAGTTTGAATCGCATATACTGATCCTTTTCCAAACGGGCTTTCCCCCTCCGTTTGAATTTAAGATGTTCAAGACCTTGCGCGCCAAAAGAAACTTTTCCTTTTAAGTACGGACAGGCTACTTCACCGAGTGATTTGTAGAGTTTCTCACCTTTCTCTTTTACCTCTATAAACTGTTGTTCGGTAAAATCAATCATGATGAGATTGATTTTACCTTACACAATCAAAAGATTCGGATGTTATCTACCGTGCAAACTCGACGACCCCAGTACCACAACCTCGCTTCGCTCGGTTGGCTACGGGGCAGGCGCGGTTTTATCTCGCAAATTCCACTACTCTGTTTTCTCTAATTATATTTACTTTGATTTCGCCCGGATATTTGAGCTCGCCCTGAATCCGTGCGGCGATCTCGCGCGCGAGCGTGTGCATCGCGATGTCAGAGACCTTGCCGGGGTTCACGAAGACGCGTATCTCGCGACCAGCGGCGATTGCGTACACCTTCTCCACACCGGGGAAGGTGGCCGCGAGGCGCTCCAAGTCGCCCAAACGCTCGAGGTAGCGGTCGACGGTGTCGCGGCGTGCTCCCGGGCGCCCGGCCGAGATCGCATCAGCCACCTGCACGATGATCGACTCAGGGGTCTCGTAGGGGTGCTCGTCGTGGTGCGACTGCATCGCCGTGATGACGCGCTTGTCGACGCCGAACTTCTCGAGGATACGCCGACCGATCTCGACGTGCGTGCCTTGCACTTCGTGGTCGACGGCCTTGCCGATATCGTGCAAGAGGGCACCGGCGCGCGCTACCGTAGCGTCTGCGCCAAGCTCGGTCGCGAGCATCCCGGCGATGTGCGCCATCTCGACCGAGTGCGAGAGCATGTTCTGCCCGAAGCTGGTCCGGTAGTGGAGACGCCCGAGAAGGGCAATGAGCTTAGGGTCGAGACCAATCACACCGGCCTCATAGGCTGCGGCCTCGCCCTTCTCCTTGATAATCTCTGCAACTTCGGCACGCGTCTTCTCGACCGTCTCTTCTATCTTGGCCGGCTGGATACGACCGTCGACGATCAGCTTCTCGAGCGCGATCTTCGCGATAGCACGACGAAGCGGGTCGAAGGAGGAGAGCGTGATCCTATCTGGCGCATCGTCGATAAGCACGTCGACACCCGTCGCGCGCTCAAACGCCTTAATATTGCGGCCTTCCTTGCCGATAATCTTTCCCTTCACGTCCTCAGAGGGGAGCGTGACCGAGAGCGACATCACCTCGGCATTAACCGCGTTGCCGAGCCGGTGAATCGTCGTGGTGAGGATCTCGCGTGCCTTATCCTCGAGGCGCTCGCGGCCGTTTGCAGCGAGCTTCTGGAGCCGCAGGAGGATCGCCTCTTCGTGCGCACGCTCTATCTCTCCGAAGAGCTCTTCGCGTGCGGCGGTCTCTGAGAGGTGCGCGACCTTCGCGAGCTCCTTCGAGCGCTCGATAGTGAGCTTCTCTGCCTCGCTCTTCGCGCGGGCTGCCTCTATCTCGCGCGCGCGTACGTCGTCCTCCTTCTCGTCGAGGTCTCTCTGGCGCGAATCGAGGAACTCTTCGCGGGTCGCGAGACGCTCTTCACGCAGCACAAGCTTCTCCTCGCGCTCCTCGATAGGTGCGAGCCGTTCAGTCTCGATCACCTCACCACGGAACTCTGCGTCGGCAATAATCTTTGCCGCCTGCTCCTTCGCGTGGAGCAGCTTCTGTTTCGTATCGAGCTCGACCGAGCCGCGCTGGGCGAGCCCGATAAGGACGCGCAACACGTAGCCAAGTGCGATACCGCCTACGCCCGAGAGCGCAAGCATCAGCAATATGATTTTGAATGACATATGCCCGTTTCGTTACGTTTCGCGCGCGAGCACGAAGCGGATAAAGCTTGGGAGAGGAGGTCGGCGGGGCAGCGTGGTCGGTCGGTCAGCGGGTCGGTATGCCCGCAGCATACCATAGGATAACTATTGCAATAAACGCATACTCGTGTCATAGTGCAGTCTGTTTTGCTCATTCACTTCACTAGAAAGGGAGTTCACCATGAACGTATCGCGCGTCTACGTCCGCCAGTTCTTGCTTGCAAGCGGCCTGATTACCTCACCACTTCTCGTGGTCATATTGGTATTCGTCAAGAAATGGGACGACGTAACGAAAGTGCTCGTGTTTCTCGCTGGTCTTGGGAATACCGGCTTTTGCTTGTGGCTTATCCTCGATGCAATCGTCGTCGCCTACTACCTGAAGAAGATCCGGCCCATCACGGGGCACCAGTACTTCAGCAAGCAGTTCTTCTTCGAAGGCGTCTCGTGGCAACATCTTCAGAAGCTTGCCGCCACGGTCGAACCGAAGCTCCGGCAAATCGCAGAGAGGGCGAAGCCGTTCCCCGGACTCAATATCCAGGGAGTACTGCACATCGAGGGCATCAGCGCAGCTCTCGCGCTCATCGAGCGCGCCGAGCACGAAGCCGCTTCAGTCGCGAAGGCTGCGGCAGAGCGTTTCCAGAAAGAGGAGCGACGGACAAACGGCGCGGAGAAGCTTGCCGAGCGGGCAATCGCACTCGGCATCGACCCAAGCGTAGCGGGCGACCTCGCGTGTACAGACATCGACCGACTGCGCAGTGTCGTCGCCCTGGGCGAGCGCAAGAAAGAGATCCTCGACCAGGCGTCGCACCAAGGCTGTTTAGAGATCGTCCGGCCGCTCGTCGAGCTCGGTGCAATCGCCGAAGCAGAGATGCTCTTGCTCAAGGCTGCGTCGTATATCGAGCGTGCAAGCGAGCTTGGTGTCGAAGAGGTAGTACGGGCGCACATCGCTCACGACGATCTGTCGCTTGCGATGAAGGCGATTGAGGGGGCTAAAGAGCAGCGCGCGTTCCGCGACTTGAAGGAGAGTCTCGCCGTGCGCATCGAAGCCCTCGAGGCTGCAGACCGGAGACACCGTGCACGAGAGCTTCTCTTTCGTCTCGATGAGGAGCAGTACGACTCGCGACAGTTCCGCAAGGTGCTGTACGAGCTCGAACAGGCGGTTCCTCGACCGCATTAGGCGGTATTGAAAAGGGCGGGCGCGATATATCGCGACCCGCCCTTCTTGTTTTTCATTTACACTCAACAGCATGGCCGCTAATCAGCCAATCTATTACCTTGGTGCAATCATCATTGAAGAATACTTGCCCGGGAAAATCTTTCTTAGCCATCCGCACGATTTCTTCAAGATGATCAGCAATACCTCCTGTATTTGTCACAACTCCCACTCTTTTCCCTTCTTCAAGCGCAATTGAAAACTCAGAAAGAGTCCCCATTCTCCCGTTAAGAACCAATATTCCGTCTGCAACCTGAAACATAGCGAGCGTGCGCTGAGTAAAACCTCTGAAGTGATTAACCTCGTCAAAATATTGAAGACTGAGGTTGTCGTGCCGAGACGCATGCAGATCTTTGTTCTCATCTGGAGAATATGCGACGGTCTTGATGCCCACAGCTTTTGCTTTTTGCACAATAAGACCGGGGAGACCATGCGAACCGCCTGTCATAATCTCTATAGTACCAATCTGGTGTAAGTAGCTAGTAATTGCAGTGGCCTTCAGTACATTCGATTCGGATATGACGTGACTTGCTGAAGAGATAATGGCGATTTTCATATTAGCGTTTCTTGGCAACAACAATGAAATACCCCGGATACGTACGTCCCTCGACTCTTTCAGCAGCTGGGTCAAAAGCCTCTTCGTAATTAACAATGTCGAACTTCTCGAGAAAATCCTTAGAGAAGAACTCATTGAGGGTGTGGCTCGGCTCTCTAAGCGACACACTATTGTTCAATATATTTGAGGTGACAATTTCTTGCTGAAAATAGTCCGCCTCCACAGACTTCTTCTCGAAATACTGTCTGAATGGGTGTGTAACGAGATACGCAAAGTATCCGCCCACCTTAAGCACTCGATGTGCCTCATTAAAGATAGGCTGTATGTCTTTAGACGTCATAATCGCGTACTTGGAGAAGACAGCGTCGAAACATTCGGCTTGATACGGGAGTTTTTCTGCCAACCCGACACGGAAATCGATGCCAGGATAATTTTCTTTAGCAATCCGTATCAGCTCCTTTGACGCATCGATACCCACAACCTCAAAACCGTTCTCTCTATAATGATTTGCATCAAGGCCGTCACCACAAGCAAGGTCGAGCACTGCGGCCCTCGGTCTGAGAGTAATATCCCCCAAGAGGGAGTAGAAGTGCGAACGGTTCTTATTGTTTGAGTTCTCACCGAGACCATGATTTGCGGAGAAGGCCTCTGCAAAGTCGTCATACTGCTTTGTTATATTCTTTGTCATTATGGCAATCCTACGCCGTAGGAATTGACAATACCAACATTTGTAGTTAAATAGACATGCTTTCAACTTTTAGTTGAAAAGACTATACTTGCTCCATGCTGCTATCACCTTCTAATTCTCTTGAAGGCTTCATCACTCTGAATCTGGCCGCTCGAAACCTAACAGCCAAAGAACTCTTAAAGACCCACTATCTAAGCCGTGGAATAGTCACCCTCCAAGCGGTATACAAAGCATTAAAGAAGTTAGTCGGGCAGGGAATTGTATTAAAATACAAAGACACGTACTCGCTCAATAACGTATGGAAGAGAGACGTTATTTCTCTCCTTGAACAAGGAGAAACTTTCCCCCAGCTTAACCCTGGAGAATCGATCACGTACTCATTTAAGTCTTTGTCTCAGCTTGATGCGTATTGGAAGCATATTCAAGAAAGCTCTCTAGGAGAAATCGCGGTTACCTACTTCTATTGCCCGCATCAATACTGGTGGTTTGTCCCTGGTAGAAGAGAGAGTGAAATACACTTCTATAAACAATTCGCGGAGGAGAAAAGGCAGGCGGTCTTACTCTTGGGCGGTACTACAGCAGTTGATAAGCAGATGCGCGATATTATTGCTAACCCCTACGTTCAGGTCCACACAGAAGTGGAGCGCTCATTTCGTGCGGGAGACAACCTGACCGTCAAGAACGACATTATTATTCGAACCCGACTACCTCTAGCAATAAGTACTCGCATAAACGAGGTTTTTGAAAGGAATCTGTCTATGCAAGAGACTGAGGAACAGCTCTCCAAACTTTTCTCGAAGAGAATCTCGGTAAAGATTCAGATCGAGAAAAATGCGAAAAAAGCTGAGAAGCTCACAAGGCAGATTGGTAAGTATTTCTACATTAAGAGAGAAGTCACGCGATAAAACAAAGCGCACCGGTGAAGCCGGTGCGCTTTGTTACGTTCACCAATTAGTTAAACACTTTATCGATGAGGCCGTACTTCTTCGCTTCGTCGGCCGTCATGAAGAAGTCGCGTTCAACATCCTTCTCGACCTTCGCGAGCGTCTGACCGGTATTCTTCGAGAGAATCTTATTGAGGGTCGCGCGGAGCTTGATAATCTGCTTCGCCGTAATCTCGATATCGGTCGCCTGACCCTCAGCACCGCCATGCGGCTGGTGGATCATCACCTCGGCATTCGGGAGCGCGTAACGCTTGCCCTTCGCACCTGCAGAGAGGAGAATCGCTGCGCCCGAGGCGGCCATCCCGACACAGACCGTCGAGACATTCGGCTTCACGTGGTTCATCGTGTCGACCATAGCGAGAGTCGCCGTCACTGAGCCGCCGGGAGAGTTGATGTAGAGCGAGATATCCTTCTTCGGGTCCTCTGCTTCGAGAAAGAGGAGCTGCGCGATAACAAGGTTCGCCACATCGTCGTCGATCGGCCCGCCGAGAAAGACGATCCGCTCCCTGAGGAGCCTTGAGTAGATGTCGTAGGCGCGCTCGCCGAACTGGCTCTTCTCGATCACCATCGGGACGAGCATCGAGGCGCGAGAATTGGTGTATTTCATAGGTGAAAAGTTATTCTGTTCATTCTGCGATCGGCGCGGGAGTCCGATTCTCTGCGATCCTCTGACCCCATGCGTAGAACGCGCCAATAACAATCATAAGTACGATAACAATAATCGAGATAACCGCGCCCCAGTTCTGTGCCTGTGGCGAGGGGACTCCCGTCGGCGGAGTTGTCTCGTTGTCCATATTATTTCGATTCGTTATAGAGCTTTCTTCCTTTCTCAAACGCTGCTTCTGCTTCTGCCTTACCGTCAAAGCCGCTTACGGTCACTACTTTAGTCTGGAGCTGCTTATAGGTCGAGTAGAAGTGCTCAATCTCTTTCAGCGTGTGCTGATTGAGGTCGGCAACATCCTTCACTTCTTTCCAGCGCGGGTCGTCCACGGGGACAGCGATAACCTTGTCGTCACCTTCTCCGCTATCAATCATGTGCATAATCGCGACCGGACGAACGCGGACGAGAATGCCTGACAGCAGCGGGTAGGTGGTGAGCACGACCACGTCGAGCGCGTCGCCGTCGTCCCAGAGCGTCTGCGGCACGAAGCCGTAGTCGAACGGGAACCCTTGCCCCGTATACGCGACGCGATCAAGAGCTATTAGCCCCGTCGCCTTATCGATCTCGTACTTGTTGTGAGAGCCTTTGGGGATCTCGACAATAACGTTCATCTCTTCCTTCGTTCCCGGATCAATATCGTGCAGTAGGTTCATGCGTAGAAGATACCAAAACTAGGCGCTAGGCGCTAGGCTTTAACAATCTTCAAGAGAAACGCCGCGGCTTTGCCGCGGCGTTTCTCGCTAGTGCCTAGCGCCTAAAGCCTAACTCCTAGTTTTTATTCGTCCTTTGCTTTGTCGCGATCCTCAGCTGCGTCTGCAACCGTCTCGTCGCTTGCGGGGAGTTCGGCGAGCTCTTCTTCAGCAGGGAGCTCAGTTACTTCGGGAACGGCATTCTCGATAACCTCGACGCTCTCAGTCGGCATAACGCCTGCCGCTTCAGCGGGGTCTTCCTCGGACAATGTCGTTCCGCCGGCAGCTTGCGCAGACGCAACTGCACTTGGATTTCCATCGTCGCTTCGCTCTGTGGAAATCTCGGCGCCCGTCGAGACGATGTCGATATTCCAGCCCGTGAGCTTCGCGGCGAGGCGCACATTCTGGCCGCCGCGGCCAATCGCGAGCGACTGTTCGTCTTCAGAGACGGTCACTGTCGCGCGGTGCTCAGCCTCGTCGAGCACGACCTCGGTCGGCGTGGCAGGGGAGAGTGCCTCCTTGATAAAGGCGGCTGCATCGTCGTTCCATTCGATAATGTCGATGCGCTCGCCGCCGAGCTCGCTCATCACGGTCGAGACGCGCACGCCGCGCTGACCGACGAGGGAACCGACCGGGTCAACGTGCGGATCCTTTGAGGCGAGTGCGATCTTGGTGCGGCTGCCCGGCTCGCGCGCAAGCGCCTTCACCTCGATAGCGCCCGAGGCGAGCTCTGGCGCCTCCATCTCGAAGAGCTTCACGACAAACTTCGGGTGCGCACGCGAGAGGCGCAGATACACACCGCGGAACCCTTCATCGACTGCGTAGAGGTACGCGCGGATACGCTCGCCCATACGGTAGCGCTCGCCCGGAATCTGCTCTTCGTAGGGGATAATGCCCGTGGTACGGCCGAGGTCGACAAAGATCGCTCCGCGCTCGATGCGCTGGACGATACCGCCGACAATCTCACCCTTCTTCTCGCCGAACTCCTCCATCATCGAGAGCTTCTCGGCCTCGCGCACCTTCTGGATCACCACCTGCTTGGCGGTCTGTGCGGCGATACGACCGAAGTCGTCCTGCGGCTCAAGCGGGAAGATAATCTCCTCCCCAAGCGCGACGCCACGCTTCATCAACTTCGCGTCAGCGAGGAGGATATGCTTCTCAGAGTCGAAGCGCGGCAACTCACCCTCAGCGAGCTGCTCCTCCTCAGCATGAAATGCGTGCGCATGCTGGTGCTCCCCGGGGATCACCTCACCCTCGAGCGGGAAGCGTACCGTCGTGTCGTCGACGACGGTCTTTACCTGTTCAAAGGAAATGGTGCCGGAGTTGAGGTCGAGCTTCGCGTGCACGATCTGGCCGCGCTTGCCGTATTCGCGCTTGTAGGCGGTGGCCATAGCGCTCTCGATAGCCTCGATCATCGTGAGACGACTGATGCCTCTGTCCTCGAACTCTCCGAGCACTGCGTTGATGGTTTTTAAGTCAATCATATGGAATATGTATGTGTCGTTCCTTTCAAATCGCGAACTGCTTCGTTACGGGGCCCTGCGATTTCTCTCGTCGTACATCTGAGTACGCCTTGAGAAATCACTTTCCCGTGCCTCACATTTCATCGATTTTCAAGGAACTTTTCGCACTGTTCTTATAAAGAAAGCCCCGAAGGGGCCATTCATGGGAGGAAGTATACCAGACGTATCTTCGACGTCAACTGTAGAAAGAGCCGCTCCGAAGAGCGGCTCTTGAGCGGGTACCGATTCCTTAATTGGTAACCGTCGCGCCACGGATGGCGCCGATATTGACGTCGCTCGACCTCGTCGACCGTGAGGCAACGAGCTCCTTGAGCCCGACCAGCCTGAACAGGTCACCTGTTTCAGCTCCGGATCCTTCTAAGCCGACCACCCAGCCTTGGTAGAGAACGACATCCTTACCTTCCATTTCTGGAAACTGTTCCCGCATTGCGCCCGCGAGGAGTTGTTCGGCGATTTTCCGTTTCTCCTCCAGCTCATGCAGGAACGCGCTGATACGCTTGATCCGACTGCCAGCTCTTACGTCCCCGAGGACGCGAGAGTCCGGCCCTTGCGTCTGCAAGGGGACCGCAGCAATCTGCTGTTCCGTCATGCTCCTGATCCCGTGCTCAACCGCCACCTCGACCGCAGAATGACCTTTCGTCATCTTCGTTCCTTTCAAAAAGAGGTTATAGAAATCACAGGCACAGTTTCACCCGAATCTACTATACGCGAGGAGGGCAGGGCGCGCTATACTTTCTCTATATATGCATGTGTTAGAAGGAGAACTGAAAGAATTCATCATCGACTCCGGCCTCGTCGCTAAGAAGGAGATTGACGACGCTGACGAAGAGGCGAAGAAGCGAGGACAGTCGCTCGGCGACATCCTCGTCTCGCGTGGCGCACTCACCGAAGACGCGCTTCGCCGCATCCAGGCCTACGTACTCGGTATCCCGTTCGTCAACCTGAAGGAGCACCGTATCCCGATCGACGTGCTCGCCCTTATCCCCGAACCAATCGCGCGTACCCACAACATCATCGCCTTTAAGAAGGAGGGCGACTCGCTTGAAGTGGCGATGCTCGACGTCGAAGACCTCGCCTCAATCGACTCAGTGCGCAAGAAGACCGGCTTCAAGATCCTATCGCGCCTCACCGACACCGAGAGCATCAAGTACGCGCTCCTGCAGTACCAGAAGTCGCTTAAGGACGAGTTCGGCGACATCATCTCTACCGAAGCAGAGAAGATTCGCGTCGTAAGCGGAGAGGGGAAGGACCTCTCGGGTGACGAACTCAAGAAGATGGCTGAGGATCTGCCGATCGTGCGCATCGTCGACACGCTCCTGCGGCACGCGATCGTGCAAGGCGCCTCCGACATCCACATCGAGCCGATGGAGAGCGAGGTCTTGGTGCGCTATCGCATCGACGGTATCCTCCACGACGCAATGACGCTGCCTAAGGCCGCGGCGGCCGGTATCGTCGCGCGTATCAAGGTACTCTCGAACCTGAAGCTCGACGAGAAGCGCCTCCCCCAAGACGGACGCTTCAAGATGGAGACCGAGGCGAACCGCGTCTCATTCCGCGTATCGATTCTCCCGACCTTCTTCGGCGAGAAGACGGTTATGCGCCTTTTGCGCGAGACGGGCGAAGGGTTCACGCTCGACGTACTCGGGCTTCACGGCGAGAACATGGAGCGCATCCACCACGCGCTCAAGCAGACCACCGGCATCATCCTGATCTCGGGACCGACCGGGAGCGGTAAGACGACGACGCTCTACACCATGCTCGACATCCTGAACCAGCCAGATGTGAACATCTCGACTGTTGAAGACCCGATTGAATACCAGATGAAGCGCGTGAACCAGACCCAGGTGAACCCGCAGATCGGATTCACCTTCGCGAACGGCCTACGCTCTCTCGTGCGCCAAGACCCCGACATCATCATGGTCGGCGAGATTCGCGACGGCGAGACGGCCTCGCTCGCAATCAACGCCGCGCTTACCGGTCACCTCGTACTCTCGACTATCCACACCAACAGCGCCGCAGGCGCGATCCCGCGCCTTATCGACATGGGCGTCGAGCCGTTCCTCCTCGTCTCGACAATCCGCGTCATCGTGGGTCAACGACTCGTCCGCAAGCTCTGTGAGAACAAAGAGGAGTACAAGCTCGACGAAGCGATGCGCACGAAGATAGCCGACAGCAAGGAGTTCAACATCGCCTTCAAGGCACTCCAAGACGAGAAGCTGGTGAAGAAGGGCTCGACACTTGATAACATCCCCTTCTATCGGCCCGTCCCGTCTCCTGATTGTGAAGACGGGTACAAGAGCCGTATCGGTATCCACGAAGTGCTTGCCGTCTCGCCGGCGATCCGCGAGATTATCCTCCACTCGAGCACGAGCGATGCAATCGAAGGCCAGGCCAAGAAGGAAGGGATGCTCACGATGCTCGAGGACGGTCTCTACAAGGCGGCACGAGGGATTACCTCGGTTGAGGAGGTGCTCCGCGCCATCACTGAGTAGGGAGGGACGCACAAGACCACACTATTGACTTTTAATACAGTCTGTGATATGCTCTAAAACGGACTGGAAATACGTGTCCGGGAGCTGTATCTTGAAATCCTAAACTTGAAAAGGGAACACAGAATGAAAAACTTAGTCGCGTTGATTGTTGCACTCGCCTGCATCGCAGCCGCTCCGGCCTCGGCCCAGGAAAACTACGGCTCGGTCTACATCGACCACCAGCCGGTAAACGGCGGGGTGCAGCTGACCGGCCCCGGAGACGGAGGGTTCAACTATGGTGGCAATTATAACCACTACGTTACTACGCCCATCGGCCAGTCGAACCTGTCAGGCCAATTCGGAGCCAACGGCAATGTCTACGTGCCCAAGGGCTCGGACGGAACGGCAAATGCGTCCTACCAGATGTACGGGAACGGGAATGCGGCGCACGGCTTCATACCCGCGACGAAGTTCTCGCCAGCCCAATCATGGGCAAATACATCGGGGAACTTCACGATGAACCTCAACTCATCGTCGAGCGGTAATGGCAATTCGTCGGTGCAGGGGAACATCTCGTTCAACCCTTCGTCATCACTCAACTTCGTGCCGCCGCCGGCGATACCCACCTCACTGCGGGCCACTCGCTAAACCAGTACCACCAACCGCAGCATCTGCCGTAAACGCGGCCGATGCTGCACTGAAAGGGAGATATGCAATGAAAATTGCGCAGATACTTGTTGTTGCAATAACGATTGTGGTGTCGTCGTCGGTGTTTGCGCAAAATACCGGAAGTGCGAACGCCAATATCACCAACGATGTTGTGTCGGGGAACCAGCAGTTGGTCGGAGGGACTCAGGTGCTAAGCCTGCAGTCCTCCCAACCCTTCATGCCCCCAGGACAGATCAGTGTTGTGCCAGGACCAGCTCCTTCGCTCTTCACGGCGATGCCGAACCAGCACGGAGCAACGGCCGAGATGGCCGGGTTCGGTCTGGAGGCCTATTACGCCGAAAGGTGTAATCCGGAAGAAACAGATGAGTATGAGTCGAGAGTGCTCGAGATGAAAGGGAAGTCGGGTCTCACGCAGATTACGGTCACTCTGCATCCGAAAGCGCTTTCCCAAAAGAGCTCCGCTCCGGTGAAGGTGCGGACGGATCTCATGCAGGGCAAGAAATACTACCGCTGCCTTGGGATAGCGACCGTGGTTGCCACCAAGAATTCAGTCGAGACCGGGAAGCCCGTTGGGCACCCTGTCCTCGATTCGGATCTGCGGCATGCCGCCCGAGACAACCTGCGGGAAGTGGGCGGAACTATCGTCGCCCTTTCACGCAAGTCGTTTTACGGGGGTGCCTATGGCGTCACATCAGATTCGTTTGGGCTCTCGCTCGGTACGAATCTGGTGGGAGCCGTTGCAAAACTGGTGACACTCGGGCTCGCGCCTGGTGTCTCTGGCGGCAGCGGGATGACCACACCAGCCTCACGCACCGGTATTACTACCTTGCTTGTGGTGGAGAGTCAGGAGGGAGAGCCGGACGCCATCGAGATAGATCTCGACAGTGTGCGTGACCCCCTTGGCGTCCTGCAATTCGCCGCAGGAGGGAACGGGAAGAAAGTGGAGGCAAGCAGGAAATAACGCCACCGCGAACACGTTGATCTTTATGAAGCCGGGACTTGCACTCCCGGCTTCTTCTTTTGTATCCAAAACACCCGCGGCCTTCTTTTTTTGTGTGGTACGACCAATTTTACTTCGCAGTCCTCTGCGTTAGTAAAATGGAAGTGACCGTGTGTTACGATTATCACTAATGAAATTCAGCGTCACGATACGCAAAGAGGGTGTGCCCGACACGACGAGCGTCATAGAGGCGGAGTCGCGCTTCGCGGTGTACGAACAAGTACAGAAGGACGGCGGGGTCGTGGTCGAGATCACCGAGGGCGAAGGGGCGTTCCATATGCCCGCATGGATGTCGTACAAGATCGGCACCGGCGTAAAGCGCGTCGAGATTATCCGCATGGCGCGGAATCTCTCTGCCATGCTCGCGGCCGGTCTCTCGCTCGCACGCGCCCTCTCGGTCATCGAGCGACAATCGGGCAATAAAAACTTGAAAGAGATTATCACCGAGCTCTCCGAGTCAATCAAGAAGGGCTCCTCTTTCCATGAGGCGCTCGCGAACCATCCGCAGGTGTTCCCCGAGCTCTTTATCGCGATGGTGCGCGCGGGCGAGGAGTCGGGCTCTCTGTCTGACGCGCTCACCGTCGTGGGGCTCCAGATGGAGCGCTCTGAGGAGCTCGTACGCAAGATCAAGGGAGCGATGATCTACCCTGCGATTATCATCTCGGCCGTCGTCGTGATCGGCATCCTGATGCTTATCTACGTCGTGCCGACCCTGACCAGCACCTTCACCCAACTCGGCGTGAAGATCCCGCTCGCCACGCGCATCATCGTCGCGATTTCAGACTTCATGGTGGCACACGTCATTACCGTTTTTATGGCACTCGTCGCGATTGTCGCCGGCGGCATCCTTGCAGTGCGTTCACGACGGGGGAGCAATATCGTCCTCGCTGCCGCGCTCCATATGCCGGTCATCGGCGAGCTTGTGCGCGAGACCTACACCGCGCGCGCCTCGCGCACACTCTCTTCGCTTCTTGCTGCCGGTGTCCCCGTGCTTGATGCGCTCTCTATAACGAAGGAGGTCGTCCACGCAGACGTCTTCGCGCGAGTCGTGGGCGAAGCAGAGGAGCACGTGCGCAAAGGAGAGCTCCTCTCTACCTCGTTTGCCGAACGTACGAATCTCTATCCGATCCTCATGAGCGACATGCTCACCGTCGGAGAAGAAACCGGCAAGGTTGCCGAGATGTTGAAACAGATCGCAGAGTTTTATGAAGACGATGTCGCACTGAAAACAAAGGACCTCTCAACCATCATCGAGCCAGTGCTCATGATCATCATCGGTACCTTCGTCGGCATCTTCGCCATCTCGATGATCGCGCCGATTTACCAACTCTCCTCTGCTATCTAGCGGGTGATCGCGTAGGTGCCCGGCACGACTGCCCACGAACCGCCAGGGCCGTTTGAGAAGCTCGCGTTCTGCAGGCCGTTCACGTACGTAATGCTCGAATTGTTCTCGAGCTCCAGCTTCCGCGCGGTTATCTGACTCGCGCCCGCTCCGTTCTCGACCTCTACCGAGCCGTACGGCGCATACAAGATGACGCTGGCGGCATTGTTCGACAACTCGACCGCGTGTGAGCTTGTGTTCGTGCTTATAATCATCGGGAAGCTGTTTGCACTCCCATTTCCGTTTATCGTCACGTTGTTCGACAGATTCACGATTCCCTTGAGTGCGGTGTTTCCTGTCGCGTCCGCGATAATCACCGCACCGTTTGAGCCGACGCTTGGCGAAACGCGAAGTGCCGCGTTATTAGAGAAAGTTACGTTCCCGTTGACCCATATAGGGCCGGTGAGCACAAGCGTCGCACTGTTTTGTATCGAGAGGTCACCGTCGATCTTCTTCGGTCCGAGCGTCACGGTACCCGAGGGTGCATACGGCCCGGGAATCGTACCCCCCGTAAGAGCAATCGCCTCCCAATCGGCAATCTGTGCATCACTAATAGGGAGCGGTGCCGGTGTTGCTGGGGCGGTGTCGGGGTAGAGCGTCCCTGTGACGTTACAGCTCGAGATGGACTGGTAGGAGGCGCTCCCGCCGATCGTGCAGTTCGAGAGGGTCGACGCCCACGCATTCCCTTGCACGGTCACACCACTGAGCGAGGAGGCGAGGCCAGATAGAAACGCCATGAAATTGAGGTCTCCCGTCACATGATTCCAGTTAGAATGCTCTGAATTCCAATTACTGCTATAGCGTGCGGCGCCCTGCGTGTATCCGCCAGCACTGTCGCGTCCCCAGACGAAATAATTGTTCGTACTTACCGGCGCAATCGCGATAATCCAATACGTATGATTCGCCGAGAGTGTCGGGGTGCTCGCAAGAGTAACATCGACGAAACCGTAGGCAGAGGTCGTCACAAGCGAAGCGGGAATCGTGCCGCTCGCAAGCACGGTCCTCGACGGATCTCCTTCGTGGTCAGTCACGACCTTAACCGTAAGGTCGCCCGGGCTCCCGACCTTCTTCAGATTAAGCTTTATTCCCGTAAGAGACGCATCGACCGATGGTCTCATGGCCTGCGCCACAGCCGCGTGAGCCGACGTGTCTCCTATATTGAAAGAGCTGTCCCGAACAGTCCACTGCTGATTAGCAATCGGGGCTGCGCTCACTGCGACGGTCGCGTCCCCGGTAATCGTACCGCTCCCTGTCACATTGCCGTTCGAGAATATATTGCCGACAACGCGCGAACCGTTGCTCATACTCACTCCGCCGTCTCCAACCTGGATCCCGTAACGAAACGATACGACCGAAGAGTTGATACTCACGGTTACCTGTATCGTCTTCGTGGCGACTGGCGACGCAGTGTTCGGCACCACGCCCGTTACCGTCAGGCGTTTCGTATTGCCGTTTATGCTGGCAATCGAGACGCTGAAGGCGCCGTTCCCAAGCAAGGTGTCGGTCTCTCCCGAGTAGTTCGCGTCTTGGTTGAGTTCGTACACTGCCTTGTCGACACCCGCCTCTGCGAGCAGGCGCGCCTGCGTAGAGGCGAGTGCGAAGCGCTCTGCGTGTACCGCGCTCCCGAAGTAATTGAAGAACCCGGTCGTCACCGCCATGACAACCGCGCTCACGATAAGCGAGAAGACGAGGATCGAGCCACGCACGCGTCGAGAGGGTAGAGTCATAAGTTTCGTAATTGGATATGTTGATGAAGGTGCACCTGTGTTGTCTCACCCCTGAGCATAGCACTGGTCGTTGCATCGACCGTCACGCTTCCCACCAACGGGATACTCGCGTTGTCGTAGGTAAAGCGGAGCGCGTCGAGCGCCTGTGTGAGCCGCTTGCTCCCTGAGACGCGCGCACTGCCCGGCGCAGCATCGATTGTGCGGTACACACTTGTACTCGAAGCATAGATACCGATATAGTCGTAGGCATTCTCGATAATCGCACCCGATGCGTCGACCGCAGGGAGCTCGAAGAGCGCCGTCGTCGTGCCGGTCGTATAATCCTCACCAGAGAATGTGTGCGCCGCAACGACGTGGTCTGCCTGGAGCCCCGCCGTGCGCACCGCCTCGACGATACTGCTCCCGTCGAGGGCGACGCTGATCGAGGACTTCTGGAGTTCTATGACACGCCCGTATGCGATATAGAGCTGTGTCATCGCCACCATGGTAACCAAGAAAAGCGCCGTGGTGATCAGTATTTCTATCAGGGTAAATCCGCGTCTCATATATTAGAGTCCTCCTAATCGGGTGATGAGTGTGGTGAGTGTGACAAAGCGCAGAGTGCCGTCTGCCCCTCGCCACGAGACACCCGCCATCACCTCCTTTGTCCCCCCGTTCCACGTACTGCTGCTCATGCTCGCCGCGCCCTGCGGGAGGATCGCAAGCTCTGGGTCGGTGAAGGCGCCGTCTCCCGGGAGAGCGTCGTAGCCTGCGGCGCGGATCTCGTCGAGCTTGCTGTCGGCGATATGAAAGGCGATATTCTCGAAGGTCGAGTCGCGAGTCGTCTTGATCGCACCGACGACAAACGTCGCGAAGACGACCGCCAAGCTCATGATAAAGAGAGAAATCATCATCTCAATAAGCGTGAACCCGTGCTTTTTGTTTGTGCAGATCACTTCCAAAGTATAGCAAGCAGATTTGCTATACTCTGTGCAATGCTCATTGTCGCCAACTGGAAGGCATACGTCGAGGATCTCGCGAAGGCGAAGAGTCTCTTCGCTATAAGCAAGCGGCTCGCGCGCAAAGCACGGAGCGCACTCGTGCTCGCACCGCCCGCACCGCTCCTTGGTGCGCTCGCGCTGGGGAACAAGTCCCGTGTCGCCTTTGCCGCACAAGACGTCTCTCTCACCACCGGCGGCGCCCTCACCGGCGAGGTGACCGCTGCAGCATACAGAGCCGCCGGAGCGACCTATACGATAGTCGGGCACTCCGAGCGCCGAGCCGCGGGCGACACCGACACAATCGTCGCCGAGAAGCTTGCCCGCGCCTGCGCCCACAACCTCACCCCAATCCTCTGTGTCGGCGAGCGAGAGCGCGACAGCGAGGGGCGCTATCTCTCCTTCGTCCGCGAAGAGATTACGGCCGCATTTGCTCCGCTCACTGCCAAGGAACGCGCAAAGGTTATCGTCGCCTACGAACCGCTCTGGGCGATAGGGAAGACGGCGGCAGGAGCCATCGGGCCAAACGACCTCGCCGAAATGGTGCTCTATATCCGCAAGGTGCTCGCCGAGCTCGTGCCGGGGAGGGGCCACTCGCGCGCACTCGTACTCTATGGCGGCTCAGTCGAGGCGGGGAATATTGCTGTGCTCGCCGCGAGCTCAAGCGTCGACGGATTCCTTATCGGGCACGCCTCGGTCGACCCCGCCACCTTTGCCGAGCTCGTACGAGAACTTGGTGTAGATAAATAACGCAATGCGCACGATCCGCGACATACGCGTATTCGCGAATATCCCAATACTCGTACGCGCTGCGCTGAATGTCCCTATTGAGAATGGCGAGGTCGCAAATGACTATCGCCTGCGCCGCGCGGTACCGACAATCCGTTTTCTCGCCGAACGCGGTGCCAAGGTTATCCTCATAAGCCACAGCGGCGAGAAGGGGACCGAGACGCTTGAACCAATCGCAGAGGCACTGAAGACGTTTATACCGAACGTCTCATTCTGCCCTGAGACGATCGGAGAGGGAGCGCGGGCGGCGATTCGCGCACTCGCACCGGGGCACGTGCTCGTGCTCGAGAACCTGCGCCGTAACAGGGGTGAGAAGGAGAACACTCCCTCATTTGCCCGCGAGCTCGCGCTGCTCGCCGACGTCTTCGTAGAAGACTCGTTCGACACCTGCCACCGCAGACACGCTTCGATTGTCGGCATCCCCGCACTCTTGCCGAGCTACGCCGGCCTCCTCCTTGAAGAAGAGGTGCGCGAGCTCTCGCAAGCACTCGCGCCCAAGCACTCAGCGCTCGCAGTAATCGGCGGAGCGAAATTTAGTACCAAGGAGGCAGTGCTCACTGCACTTCTTGAGCAATACGATCACGTGTTCGTAGGCGGCGCGCTTGCAGACGACTTCTTAAAGGCGGCGGGGCAAGAAGTGGGGGAGTCACTTATCTCTGATGGGCCCACGAGCACCATTACAGAGCTCCTGAAGAATCCGAGACTTGTGGTGCCTGTCGACTCGCTCGTCATACCTGCCTCGCTAGTCGGTGCCTCTGATGCGCGGATGCACGCGCGTGTCGCCGTGGCAGGACAGATACGGCACGACGACGTGATCCTCGACCACGGCCCTGGCACCTCGGCGCTCCTTTCCGGCCTCGCTCACGCGTCAAAGACAATCCTCTGGAACGGCCCCTTGGGGAATTATGAAAACGGGTTCCGTGACGCGACCGAGGCTCTGGCACGAGCGATCGCGGCTTCAAGCGCCCGTTCGGTTGTCGGCGGCGGCGACACCATTGCGGCGATAGAAGACCTGGGGCTCCTCTCACAGTTCTCCTTTGTCTCGACCGGCGGCGGTGCGATGCTCGAGTTCCTCGCCAAAGGCACCCTCCCCGGCATCGAGGCGCTCGCCAATAAGCGATTTATATAGTAGATTCCCATTCGGGAGTGGCGTGGGCTGCTCAATATAAGGGGGTTTCAGATGAACATCACAAATCGTGTCATCCTGCTCATCTCAGGACTCGGACTCGCGTGGTGCGCCGTATGGGGTGCGAGCGAAATGCGGGCGTGGGCGATGTCTGCCCAAACGACGCATCCATGGGGAATTGTCTGCATCATTGGTCTCGTAGCGCTCATCATTGGCGTGTGCGGTCTCTATTTCTTTGCAGCAGACCTCAAAAATGCAAATTTCCATAGCGACGGACTCAGCATTCACAATGCAACGGTCCATCTCGTCTGTTTCGCTTTCTTGTTCGGCATCATTGTCGGGCCAGCCAAGAGCGGTATGGGCATCGAAACGTGGGCGACGCCGTGGCTCTTTTTACTTATCCTCGGTTTCCTTCCCATGGCCTTCGTGGTAGTGGATATCATCGTTGACGCCACCTCATCGCAACGTCCAGAAGGCGTCCAGGCCAACGATGCGCAAGTCCGAGCATTCACACGCAGGGCGTGAACCTGCAACCAACAAACGCCGGCATCGGAGGATGCCGGCGTTGTAATTTTATGCGAGATGTATGCGGATTTTTTCTGCGTTCTCTGCGAAGTCGTCCTTCTCTCCCTTCGCCTCGTTACTCGGGAAGACCCAGATATGCGCGTGCGGCACTTCGTCGCCCACTATCTTTGAGAGTATCCATTCTGTGTTGAAGGCCTCTCTTTGTGCGAGCGCAACCTTTCGTGCAACTTCAAAATAGGCACCGACATTCGGCACGTCCCAGACCCAGCGATGATGCTCTTTGGGTATCACTTGCGTGTGCCCGACCGTGTGCGGATGAACGTCGAGGAAGGCGATAAAGTCTTCATCTTCATATACCTTGTGTGCGGGGATCTCGTCCGCAACAATCTTGCAAAAGATACAGTCGTCCATCGCTTAAGGATACCGCATTCGATTCCTGATACAATCGGCACACATGTTCCCGCTCCACGATCCGCTCCACGAGACACTTCGCGAAGAACTCGCGACCTACGACGACCTCACCGCCGCGCTCCTCGCACGCCGCGGTGTCGTGACCAAAGAAGGAGCAGCGAAATTTTTAAACCCCTCTTACGACGAGCACCTCCACGATCCGTTCTTGATGACTGACATGCGCAAGGCTGCGCGAAGATTCGCCGATGCAATTATTTCAGGAGAGAAGATCGCGGTATGGAGCGACTATGATTGCGACGGCATCCCAGGCGGCGTGCTCCTCCATGACTTCTTGAAAAAAGTCGGTGCGAATTTTGAGAACTACATCCCGCATCGGCACAACGAAGGCTACGGGATGAACGTGGGCGGGGTAGGGCAGCTCGCGGCAAACGGCGTGACCCTCATCGTCACGGTAGACTCCGGCATCACCGACATCGCTCCGATTAAGCGTGCGAACGAATTAGGAATAGAAGTGATCGTGACCGATCATCACTTGCCGGGAGATGCGGGCCTACCACCCGCGTTTGCGATATTGAATCCGAATGCGCGCGCTGATGAGACGTATCCATATAAAAGTTTGTGCGGCTCGGGCGTCGCCTGGAAGCTCGTCTGCGCAACACTCGCAACAGAACCGTCGCTTAAAGACAAAGTGCCGGAGGGGTGGGAGAAGTGGCTCCTTGATATGGTGGGGCTCGCGACGATCGCCGACATGGTCCCGCTCACCGGCGAGAACCGTGTGCTCGCGACCTACGGGCTCCTCGTGATGCACAAGTCGCCGCGAGTCGGACTGCAGAAGCTCTGCCGCGCGATGCGCGTCGAGCAGCGTGCGATTAGCGAAGACGATGTCGGCTTCATGATCGCGCCGCGTGTAAATGCGGCGAGCCGCATGGGCGAAGCGCGCGACGCCTTCAACCTCTTCATCACCACCGATGAGAGCGAGGCTGACCTGCTTGTAAAGAAATTAGAGAAATTAAATCGTGAGCGCAAGGCGCAGGCGGGTGCGATCACACGCGCGGTGCATACGCGACTCAAAGAGCGCGGCGAGGTGCGGAGCGTGATCGCACTCGGCGACCCTGAGTGGCGCCCCGCGCTTCTCGGCCTCGTCGCGAACACAATCGCCGACGAGTACGAGCGACCCGTCTTTCTCTGGGGTCGCGAGGGGAACATGAGCTTAAAGGGCTCTGTGCGCTCGGGCGGTGCGACGCACCTCATGGAGCTCATGCAAGCGACTGAAAATGCGTTTGCCTACTTCGGCGGACACGCGAAGGCGGGCGGTTTCACCGTGCTCGATACGGAGGTCTTCTTTCTCGAAGACCGTTTGGTCGAAGCCTTCGAGCGGCTTGCCCCGTTAGAGGAGAGCGATTCTCTAACGGGGAGAGCTGACGCCGTGGTCACGACCGAGGAGGTGACGATCCCATTTCTCAGGAGCGTCGAGAAGCTCGCCCCTTTTGGCATGGACAACCCAAAGCCGGTGTTCATGCTGCGCGAAGTAACACTCAGAGAGATTTCACACTTCGGGAAAGCAGACGAGCACTTGAAGTTGAAGATCGATGTGCGCGAAGGGAGAGGAAGCATCGACGCGGTGACATTCTTCGTCAAAGGTTCTATCGCGCGCACTGCAGAGGCACTCACGCAGGGCAGTCGCGTGAACCTGCTCGTGCACCTCGAGCGCGACACGTTCTCGCGCGACAACCCCGTCCGCCTGCGACTTCTAGATGTCAGACCTCTATAAAAAGAGACGCACCGTGTGGTGCGTCATTCTTGAAGGATTTAGCGGCTGATTCACCAACCGAGTCCGAATCCGGACTCTTCGGAACACCGTTCCCGTGGTCTATTCAGTACCTCCCATTCGCGGTCATGGGTCACCTGCTTCCAAAGATGGAAATGCGAGTTCGTCTGCCACCACCGGTTGCCATCATTCGGACAAACGTGCAACTCGTCGTTGCAGCTCCCGCCGGTGGGTACGGCCGGTGCTCCGTCATAACTGTGCCGCAAGCGTTTACAATTTTCGCAGTCGGGGGAACAGTTGGTGTTACCCAGGTCCCTCACCGCATCGTCGTCGGTATGGGCGTGTGCAAAAGTGTTACAGATTCTGCACATAACCATGCGCAGTCCATTGATATCTGCTCGATCGAGCCTTTCCACCTGTTGATGCGGTCCGGCAATTTCCATCGCAGTTCTCCTCTCGGGAAACAGTCCCGTTCTGCCACAACACTACTGCTACAAGATTTAATGTCAAACCTTGGACAGGTGCTTACCCCGTGAGATGTCGTCCTCGACTATCTCATGGGGTATAGTACGCACTATGCAATTCACCATCCATGCTGACGGCGGGTCGAGAGGTAACCCTGGCCCGAGCGGCGCCGGAGCGATGATACGCGACCATCTGGGGAACTCGGTCGCGAGCGTTTCGCAATATCTGGGCACGCGCACCAACAACTACGCAGAATATGAAGCGGTAATTCTCGCGTTTGAAACATTGGCAAAACTAGTCGGGAAGAAAGTGGGCACGACCGAAGTGATAGTAAAGATGGACAGCGAGCTGGTGGTGAAGCAGATGAAAGGTTTGTACAAAGTGAAGCATCCAGTCTTGAAAGGGCAGTATGCCCGCCTCACCCACGCCGCCGGCGCCTTCGGCACCGTCTCCTTCGCTCACGTCCCGCGCGCGCAAAACAGTGACGCCGACGCCCTCGCCAACGAAGCGATGGATCGTGGTGCATAATCACCACGATGATATGAACATGCACGACCATACTGCTAAAAACGAAAAGTCATATGACACCCATGCAGAGGAGTGGGAATCGGCAATGCCAATAAATCTCGCTCACAAATACATGGAGAAACCAGCGATGACCGCGCTTTTGCCACAAGACCTTCACGGCAAGTCCGTTCTTTGTATCGGCACAGGTTCTGGAGAAGAGTTAGATTTGCTGTCTAGAAGAGGCGCAGAAGATATTACCGCAATTGATATATCTAATGAGTTACTAAAACGCGCTGCGGCTAAGTTCCCAGCTGTTAAGTACCACAAAATGGATATGATGAATCTGTTCTTTGCCGACGAGTCGTTTGACTTCGTATATTCAAGTCTTGCTTTTCACTACGCCAGCGATTGGGACAAATTGTTAAGTGAAATATATAGAGTACTTAAGAAAGGAGGGGTCTGCTTTTTTCAACTCACAGACCAGAGTTTTGGGAGAAAAAGAAGAAAACGGGGGATATATCTTCCAACGAACGTGGCGTTGTTCTTGTAGGACATAGAGATATTTTGCCAGGGCACGTTGAAATTTTCTTTTATAATCACGCCAATACAGACGCCGTAATTGAGAGTGTCACTCACGCAGGATTCATTATTCGGTCCACGAGTTCACCTTCTATGGTCAAACCAGATTCAACAGAAGTTTTTGATCAAGAACGTTATGATATTTTAAACCAAAAGAATATTGAGAATCCATTATTTCTAATAATTCTTGCTTCTAAGTAAAATCTCACATGAAACCACTCGTCGCAGTCGTTTCAGGATTTGCGAGCGGGGTAGGGATACGGTCGCTTTTCTGTAGACACCGAGTATCTACAATCTCGTGTACCTTATTTCACGCTATAGCGTAAAAGATGGTACATGTGGTTATTCACATATCATTGCCCTCCGATTTCCTTTAGGGTATAGTGGGTTTATGCCTGTGGGGCGTCAGCCCTATTTCGGCTAATACATAAGCCGAAGGCAGGCATATCAAAATCACCGACCCCGTGTCGGTGTTTTTGTTTTAGTCCTCCTCCGGATTACCTTTCATCGTACTGAAGAGCTTCATATCGCGATACTTGTTCGTTGTCCACGCGGGCACGATGCTCCAGAAATGCAGCTGCCCGTCGTCACCGATTTTACGCAAAATTACTTTTATCTTTCGTCCATCAACGATTGCGATGATGCCCCAATATTTCACCGGTTTACTCTTGCGGACTTTTTTCTTGTAGCTTTTTACCTCAAACTCTTTGAGTGTCACCTCATATTCTTGATACGTTGTAGAAAGTTCTACAAGTTTTACCGCTATCGGCAGAAGCTTAAATCGTAGTATCTGCGAAGGGCGTTCACGCTCGCTTCGCGAACCCTTGAAAATAATATGATTGAATCCTTCCGCGGTGAAATACACGAATTCGCCCAATGCCGGTGATTGGATTGGGCGTGTGCTGATATAGAATTTCTGTGCATCCTCACGGAGCTTTTCGTAATTGGAGATATCGTCCATCTGACTATCTTACAACGCTTCAAATCAATGCTTTATTATGTACACACATGATCCTTCTCATTGCTGTCGTTTCAGGATTTGCGAGCGGGGTAGGGATACGGTCGTGTTGACACCGATATGAGGGCGGCGTAGGGTGCCGAGAGAAGTTTTGATCCATCAACAGAGGAGACGCCAATCATGGCTGCTAAAAGGGTTGTAAACATCGGACAAGAAGCATTTGTCCTCTCGCAAGACGGAGAGGTCGTTCGCACGATGGTAGCGAAACTCGAAAAGAACGGCTACCGGTTCCTCAACGGCGACGACGATCACCGCATTCACTGGTTTACCTTCGAGGGTGCGGTCGCCGCAGCGAGCGATCGCGTCAATACTCGGCAGAAGGCTCTTCGCAAAGAACTTCGTGCGCTTGGGAGAAAGCGCCGTGCGCTCGAGACACAAGAGTACAGAGACGGTGTCATGAACGCGCCGTATCGGGTCGTCGACCTTCGGGATGAGATGATCCTCGCCTACGCGCGGCCGCGCCGGCCGCGGATACTGAAAAAAATCTGGGTCCCCGAGACGTACCTCACGCCAGGCCATGTGGTATATGTGATCATCACGCCGATGACGCAAAGTTCTTGGGCTGGGGCATATCGGCCTCACAAGCACTTCGTGCTCGAAACGGAAGTGAAAAGCGTGTGTTTCTCTCCGGACGGGCAAGCGCATTACATGTTCTCCACCCTTTTTATCGTGGAGGAATTCTTCCTCTCCCGCGAAGAGGCAACAGCGAGACTCCAGAGCTATTCGGAGCCTGGAACGAAAGATCCTGTACCTTTCGTGTCGAGCAAGCAGGAGAAGGAGGAGAACGAGAGGTTGTTGGGCGACAACATCCCGTTCTGAGGTACGATATCTCCATGAACGTGCTTGTCGCTATCGTCTCAGGATTTGCGAGCGGGATATTTTTCCGCTCGCTTTTTATTTTCAGTTGGGAGCCAGTTGTGTTTGTTCTAATTCTCGCGGCGCTGTGCGCCGCGTTTGCTTTTCTTAAGCTGCGCCTTGCGTACTCGCTTGGCGCGGCGTTTTTCATATGTGTCGCGCTCGGGGCAGGGAGGGCGGCAATCGCGGACACGCCCGCACCTGAAGCATTCATGCGCGACGTGAAGCATCGCGTGCAGTACGAGGCGGTCGTGGTAGGCGACCCGGATGTACGCGAAAAGAGTCAGCGCATCGCGATTGAAGTACCGGATGATGGGGGTGCGGTAGGCATGCTCGCGGTGATGCCACTCTCTGCTCTCGTGCGTGTGGGTGACCGTGTGCGCGTCTACGGCACACTCTCTTTGCCGCAAGCGTTTGAGACCGACGGCGGCCGCACCTTCCGCTACGACAAATATTTGCAGGCGCGAGGTATCCGCTTCCTTATCCAATACGGCTCGATATATACGATAGAACCGGCACCGTGGTACTCGGTGCCGGCAGCGCTCGCACGCATCAAACACTCATTCTTAGCCGGGCTCGACCGCGCACTCCCGAGCCCGGCCGCACCACTCGCCGGCGGCATCGTGATCGGCGGCAAGCAAGGGCTCGGTGAAGCACTCCAAGAGGCCTTCACCCGCTCAGGACTCGTGCAGATTATCGTGCTCTCAGGCTACAACGTGATGATCGTCGCCGAGTGGGTGATGGCCTTCTTCGCGCTCCTTGCGCTCCCGCGGAGGCTCCAGTTCTTTGCGGGTGGGGCAGCGCTCCTCCTCTTCGTCGGGATCGCCGGTATCTCGGCTACGGCGGTACGCGCCGCGATTATGGCAGTCATCGCGCTCTACGCCCGAGCGACGGGGCGCTCTTACGCTGCGAGCCGCGCACTCCTCTTCGCCGTCTTCTTGATGCTTATGTGGAATCCGCTCTACCTCGTCTTCGATCCTGGCTTCGGCCTCTCGGTCGCTGCTACCGCAGGCATTATCTGGCTCGCTCCTATTATTGAATCGCGTCTCATGCGCCTATGGCCTTTTTGGCGTAACGCGCTAGCCACTACGCTCGCCGCACAGGTCTCAGTCCTCCCCTTACTCCTCTACAACATCGGGCTCTTCTCGCTTGTCGCCCTGCCAGCGAATCTGCTCGTCAACCCACTTGTACCGCTCGCGATGGCAGGAGCCGCAGTGGCGGGTGTCGTCGGGATGATCGTCGGCCCCTTCGTCTCGTTTGTCGCCACCGTCGTCGGGTACCCCACTCTCATCTTGATGAAGTACTTCATCTTCGTCGCAGAAAAAAGCTCTGCATTGCCGTATGCAGCATTCACGATTGAGCGTTTCCCGTTTTGGCTCGTGCTAATCGCGTATGCGATTCTTATCTACTTCGCTTCGTCAAAACGCTTCTCGACAACCGACCAGTTCACATTCGCGAAGAAGGCATCAATATAACCCTTCTTCTCGGCAGGCACATAGTCCACCATATAGGCGTGCTCCCAGAGGTCGAGTGCGAGCAATATCGGGAGGCCAGCGAGCTGTCCGACCTCGTGATCATTCACAAAGGTGGTGTGGATCGTGTCTGCGCGCGTGTCCTTGTAGACAACAACCCAGCCGATGCCGCGCGACGAGGCGACCGACTTGATGTGCGCGATAAACTCTTCTCCGCTGCCATACTTCTCTGCCGCAGCCTTCGCGAGCCCCGACTCCGGACCGCCGCTCTTCTCACCCTCAAACTGTTCAAAATAATATTCATGCAGGCGCATGCCATTAAACTCAAAGGCAAATCGGCGACGAAACTCAGCGAGCGAATACTTGCCTCCCTCGTCTTCAGTCTTCCCATACATCTGTGACATCGACATGATGAGATTCACATGCTTCACGTAGCCCTCGTAGAGGGCGAGGTGCACCTTGATCTGCTCTTCAGATATCCCCGGCAGGGAAGGGAGGTTAAATGTTTTTGCTGTGTAGGTCATAGGGATAAAATTTACCATACGCAGCGTGAATTGCCGATGAGGTTTGCAACACAAAACGCCCTTGCGGGCGTTTCTGTTTCAAACAGAGGAGATGACGTTAGATAACCTTGGCTTTCTTGAGGGCGGCGAAGGCGCCGTTCTTCTTGATGGTCTTCAGTCCCTTCATCGAGACGTCCACGATGACCGTCTTGCCGAGCTCAGCGACGTAGATGCGGCGCTTCTGGAGATTGGCCTTACGGCGGACATGACCGACCGGCTTGAAGAAGGCCGCACGGACGTTGTTAGCGTACCGTCCGCCGTTTTGGGTGCTTTTACCAGTGATTTCGCAAGCTCGTGCCATAGTCGTCGCATGGTAGCATGAGGTTTCAAACAGAGCAATTATGACCATCATCCTTACCTTTTGTATCCTTATCCTCTCTATCATCGTCCACGAGGTGGCCCACGGCTACGCGGCAAACTCTCTCGGCGACCCGACCGCGCGTCTCGCCGGCCGTCTCACCCTCAACCCGCTCCCGCACATCGACCTGATGGGCTCGATAATCCTCCCCGCGCTCCTCGTTATCACTCACTCGCCCATATTCTTTGGGTGGGCAAAGCCGGTCCCCTATAATCCCTACAATCTCACTAACCAGCGCTGGGGCGAAGCGCTTGTCGCCGCAGCCGGGAGTGCGACAAACATTCTCCTTGCCGTGATATTCGGCCTTATTGTGCGCTACGGAGCAGCGCTCGGGCTCGACGTGACGGCACTCGCGCTCGCGACGACCATCTCGTTCACGAACCTCTTCCTCGGGCTCTTCAACCTTATCCCGTTCCCTCCGCTCGACGGCTTCACCGTGCTCCGCTCAGCACTCCCGTGGCACCTCTCCTCAGGCTTGAGCCGCTTCGAGCTCCAGATGCGCAGTGCAGGGGCAGTCTCGCTACTGCTCTTTATCTTCGTCTTCTCCTACCTCTTCGCCGGACCGTTCTTCAACCTCGTCGTCTGGCTCTTTGGACTTCTCGCGGGCGTGAGTATATAAAAGCGAAGAGGCGATTATTAATCGCCTCTTTACCAAGAAGACCAGAAATGGACCTGGGATGTTCCTCCATAGATGCAGGGGAACAGGTGCGTGAACTTCGGATTCTTGAGGTCCCCCGATTGGCTATGGTTGTTTTCGCCAGGGATTATTGGCCTGTGGCAAACGGTACATACCATTTGCCATTTTCTTTGCCGCTCGTTCTGTGGGAGCAGTAGTCGTAGCGTGGTACCGTCTGGGCCCATGATTCCTCCTTTCCGACTCAAAGAGCAAGTCGCACATGTATAAGTATATAACTAACACCGCACTGCAATCCTGTTGTGCACTCCTGGTATACTAAGAGGAATGGAATACCAGGTGCCACAGTTCATTGAGGTCGAAGACAAGATTATCGGGCCTTTGACCTTGAAGCAGTTCATCTACATTGCCGGTGCGGGTGGGCTGACCGTTATCTTCTTTTCGTACCTGAGTTTCTTTTTCGCCCTCCTCCTCTCGGCGCCGGTCGTCGCGTTCGCTGCAGCGCTCGCGTTCTACAAGGTAAACGGGAAGCCCTTCATCGAGGTGCTCGAAGCGGGCTTCAGCTACTACACCGGGTCGAAGCTCTTCCTCTGGAAGCATGCAGAGCCGAAGGCGGCAGTGAAGAGCGCCCCCTCGATGACGCCAGAAGCCTCTCCCGCGCGGCGCACCAGCCCCAAGCTCACGAGAGGGAAGCTCTCTGAGCTCGCGTGGTCGCTCGACGTGAAGCCTACGGGAGGCGACTCCGCGAATCGCGAATCCTAACTATGGCAACACAATCAGCATCAGCAGGCGCGACGCAGCAGTTTGTCCCCGTCAAGGAGATCCGGAACGGTATCATCGTCCTCAAAGACGGCGGCTACCGCGGCGTGCTTATCTGCTCGTCAATCAACTTCGGGCTCAAGTCTGCCGAAGAGCAGCACGCGATCACGGTCGGCTTCCAGAACTTCCTCAATACGCTCGACTTCTCGATCCAGATCGTGGTGAACTCCAGGCGGATGGACCTGCGCCCCTACCTCGCCCTCCTCGAAGAGAAGGCGCCCGAGCAACGGAGCGAGCTTATGCGGATCCAGCTGCGCGAATATATTGAGTTCGTCCGCTCCTTTACCGACCAGGCCAACATCATGACGAAGTCCTTCTACGTCGTCGTCTCCTACACGCCGAACATCACCGCGGCGAGCGCGGTGGGCTTCTTCCGTCACGAGACCGCAGCGTCGAAGGGGGCAGCAGAGGTCACCTTCGAAGAGGATCGCGTGCAGCTCGAACAGCGCCTCACGCTCGTCGCGAGCGGCCTGGCTGGCACCGGCGTCCGCGCGGTGCCGCTCGGCACCGAAGAGGTGATCGAGCTCTTGTACCGCTCCTTCAACCCTGGCGAACTTGAGAACCCTATCCGCCTCGACGCATGATTTTTAAACTTTTACATATTTAAATATTTCAACATGGCCTTACTCGACTTTCTCAATCGCAAACAAGGAGAAGCACCGGAGATAGTACCGGTCTTGCCGAAGGACATCTACAGCCGCGGCTCGCTCGACCTCGTCGACACGATCGCGCCGACCGCACTCAAGATCAGCTCGCGCGAGCTCGAGCTCGGAGAGAAGTTTGTCCGCGCCTTCTACACCATCTCCTACCCCCGATTCCTCTCTGACAGCTGGTTCTCACCCGTCATCAATCTCGACAAGGTGCTCGACGTCTCTATCTTTATCCACCCGGTCGAGACCGAACAAGCGCTCCGCAGCTTCCAGAAGAAGGTCGCCGAGGTGCAGAGCCAGATCAACGAGCGCGAGGCGAAGGGGCTCGTGCGCGACCCCTTGCTCGACACTGCCTACCAAGACATCGAGAGCTTGCGTGACAGCCTGCAGCAGGCGCAGGAGAAGCTCTTTGACGTGGGTCTCTATCTCGCGCTCTACGGCGACTCGAAAGAGGAGATCGACAAGACCGAGGGTGACATCCGCAGCATCCTCGACTCGAAGCTGGTCTACACGAAGCCGGCACTCTTCCAGCAGGAGCAGGGATTCCGTTCTTGCTTGCCATTAGGGAGCGACGAGCTCCTGGTCAACTCGAAGCTCAACTCTTCTCCGCTCTCTTCGATCTTTCCCTTCGTCTCCTTTGATTTAACAAGTGATAGAGGGATTTTGTATGGAATAAACAGACACAACTCTTCGCTCATCCTCTTCGACCGCTTCTCGCTCGAGAACTACAACTCGGTGGTCTTTGCAAAGTCCGGCTCCGGCAAGAGCTACGCGACCAAGCTCGAGATATTGCGCTCACTCATGTTCGGCACCGACGTGATCGTGATCGACCCTGAGCGCGAGTACGAGCAGCTCGCTGAGGCGACCGGCGGCCGCGCCTTCCATATCTCACTTTCTTCTGAGCACCATATCAACCCGTTTGACTTGCCACCCGTGAAGGAGGACGAGGACCCGAAGGATATCCTACGTTCTAACATCATCGCGCTGGTCGGCCTCTTCCGCATCATGCTCTCTGGTCTCAGTCCTGAAGAGGACGCGATTGTCGACCGCGCAATCAGCGAGACCTATGCGCTCAAGGACATTACCGGTGACTCTGACTTCACTGGTGCCGAGCCGCCGCTGCTCTCCGACTTTGAACAAGTGCTCTCTGGTATGGAGGGGAGCGAGTCCCTCGTCGAGCGTCTCTCAAAATATACCCGCGGTACGTGGGAAGGGTTCTTGAACCAGCCGACCAATATCGACCTGAAGCAGCAGTTCGCCGTCTTCTCGGTGCGCGACATGGAGGACGAGCTGAAGCCGGTCGCGATGTATATCATCACGCACTATATCTGGAACGCCGTGCGCCGTGAGATGAAGAAGCGCCTCCTCATTATCGACGAGGCATGGTGGATGATGAAGAGTGACGACACCGCCTCTTTCTTGTACTCGATCGCCAAGCGCGGCCGTAAATATTATCTGGGCGTCTGCACCATCACCCAAGACGTCGAAGACTTCTTGAAGAGTCCGTACGGCCGGCCGATCCTCACCAACTCGTCTCTGCAGCTCTTGTTGAAGCAGTCTCCGACCACAATCGACGTGCTCCAGCAGACCTTCAACTTAACCGACGAAGAGAAGTACCTCCTGCTTGAGGCAGGCGTCGGCGAGGGGCTCTTCTTCGCCGGATTGAAGCACGTCGCTATTAAGGTCGTCGCGAGCTACACCGAGGACCAGATCATTACCTCTGACCCGTCACAGCTCCTCGCGATCAAGCAAGAAAAGGAGCGTTATGCCGCAGAAAAGAAGTAATCAGGAGCCGCCGCCGGTGATGACCTGGGGAAAAGCGGCCCCTGCCCTCGTCGTCGGAGCTCTCTTTGACGCACTGCGCCTTCTCTTCGAGATGTTCTGGTTCTTTGGGCCGGCGCTCGCCGCGCTCTACTGCACAGTCAAGGGTGGTGGCGGGGCGATTGTCGCTGCCCTGTGCGGCACCACCGCAGCGGCCGTAGGGACCGTAGGAGTGAGCGCGATTACCGCCTTCGGCGTCATCATGGCGATGGCGGTCGGACTCTTCGGGTGGCTCGTTATCGGACTCTATCTCATGCGGACAAACTCGCGCATATTTAAGGAGAACGCGCTCTGGTTTATCGGGAGCCTCGCCCTAAGCGAGATGCCGCTTATTGGCGCTGTCCCTGCCTTCACGCTCACGCTATGGAAGATGTACAGCAACCAGATCAGGATAGAGAAAGCGGCATTCAAGAAATACGAAGAGGAACAGAAAGCGGCAGAGCTCAAAGAACAAAAGCAACAAGCACAGCTCCAATACCAGTCCGCCGAGCAGGCGCAATTTATACAAGGTCAACAAGCTGAGATGGAGGACCTCAGTGAGGAAATCCCTGACGCGAGTGATACAAGATCTCCAGCGCGGCCGTCTGTACCACAGACGTCTTTCAAGGAAATTGTTGCTGAAGAGAGTCTCACTCAAGAGCCGGAAGGAGGGCCACCGCGCGGATACTTTAAACAGACTGCGGCTGCACGACCACAAAGACTCCCCACGGAGGCTATGCGGAGAGAAAAGATTGCAGAGGGAGACAACCACGAACATCCCTTACCAATCGCCCCTGATTCGAAAGTTTCAGAGTCGCACCTGTCGGTGCAAGAGGATACGAAAAAGTACAACGCTTACTTCGTACACATGTTTCAAATTACCGATACACTGGATGTTTCTGAGAATAATAAATCTCTCGATACCAAAAAACTTTCCGGCACAGACAAGATGGACATTTTATACGGGGTCAACCCGACCCTTTCGGCGAGCACTGTCCGGCCAGATACGACGGATAGGACTTTCCAAGGAGCTTTTGGCGTGATCATTGGAAAGGGGACAATAGAGTCCGCTGCGCCATCCGACGATGGGACAATCGCGACATCTTTCGAAAGCAGGCACGTCTTCGGCGGGAATAAAGATAAAAAAGGAGATGTAGAAAGAGCTATCAATCGCTCAAAAGACAGTAACGGCTACAACGAAGTCGTCGTTAAACAGCCATCCATTAGCGGGAGCTTCATGAAGCTGCAAGATGACGATCGTATCTCCTATGAAGAGGAGAGCATCGACTACGGAAATTTCGGTGGAATAAAAACAAGGAGGGTGGGCGTACTGGATATGAGCGACATCATGTTCGGTAAAAGAGTTGAGGTCAGCTATGCAGCTCCGTTCAACACACTCCTCGCAATGAAAAAACGCGGGCAAGGAGGGCAGATGTTCCTACTGAACAACAAGAACGAGATGCTGCACGTTACCAATATCGACGAAAAGACGAGACGCATTACATTCGATACGGTACCCGTCACCCCGGAAGATATGGTGACCCATTTCTCAAATGGTGAAGTTGCTACAAATACTAAACGAGAGATGATGGATAGACTGAAGGAGCAGGGTATTCTCAATAAATAAGGCAGACTCCTTCGCTAAAAAGAAATCCCCGACAAGGCGCGCGAAGTACGTAGTTTCTCCGTACAGGCGTTATACTAGGGGTATGCGTTTTGTCTTCTTTACTATCCTTGCACTTATCCTCCCCGCTGCCGCTTCTGCGCAGTTTACTATCGGGACGGTGGGGGACACGGTCGGGTCGACCTTTACGCTTACCGCACTCCCGCAGTACCCGACACCTTTTAGTAAAACGACACTCTCGTTCCTCTCAGACTCTCTCGACCTCACCAATGCGACCCTGTCGGTCTCGGCCGACGGAAAGAAGGTCTATGAGGGCTCGGTACGACCAGTCGCAGTCACCCTCGGGAGGGCAGGGAGCGTCACCTCCATCGTCGCGACGATCTCTTCGGGTGGTGCTACCTACAACCAGTCACTGCTTGTGCAGCCCCAAGACGTCGCGATTATCGCAGAGCCCATCTCATCTCTCCCTCCGCTCTACAGAGGCAAGTCGCTCGTGCCGCTTGAAGGCAGCGTACGGGTCGTGGCAGTCGCAAACTTGAAGAACGCAAGCGGCAAGACGGTCGACCCCGTAAC
>Ga0172379_10002045_pt1 | contig 37325 bp, 27 predicted proteins | sample GrowelOW334metaG_FD_119756 | JGI IMG/M metagenome (GOLD analysis project Ga0172379, IMG submission 119756) | Groundwater microbial communities from an aquifer near a municipal landfill in Southern Ontario, Canada - Groundwater well OW334 metaG | ecosystem: Environmental > Aquatic > Deep... | reverse complement strand
CCCGCCGGTGACGAACGTCACGTTATTGGCATCCGTCGTGCCGATGGTGCTCGTCGTGTTGAATGCATTACCACCTTGTTTGTGGTACAAACCGGAGATTGAAGTGCCAGCGAGGTAGAGGTTGGTGGTTGAGACGTAGCCAACAGCGTCGATGTTCGTAGAGCTGACATTGGTGACAAAAAGCTTGCGCCAATAATTAGTTGAACTGCCAAGATCATAAGATAAGGTCGTGCGCGGCGTGATTGTTCCTCCGGCGTTAATATCAGCTAGATACGAGGTGGAAGAAACATATAGATTCCTCCATGCATATCCATAACCGCCTAAATCCAAGGCATTATTTGAAGCCGGATAAAGCATCGTGGTATTCCAGCCATACTTCGTCACGCCAGCAAGGCTCATCCGCATGTCCGTTGCACCCGCGCTCCAAAGACCGGTGTTGGTGACTCCAAAGGAAATTCCCGGCACAGCCTGGGATCCGGCCGCCGTAAGTACTTGCCTATTTGCGAAAATATTTGTACTTGAAACATAGCCGGCTGCATCAATCCTTGTTGTCGATACGTTCGTCGCATACAAGCGGCGCCAGTAATACGAGCTTGAGCCAAGGTCGTATGCGTTGGTGGACGAGGGGCCGACATGGCCGTTGACCATCAAGCTAAAGATTGATTGAGCGGCTGTCGTGCCGATCTGAACCGCGCCACTGGTCGGTTGCAGATATATCGTGCCTTTGGTGACATCAGCCGTACTGTCCAGGGTCAGATTGCCGCCGGCATCAATTCCGCCATTGGCGACTTGTCCGGTGGTGCGGCCCGCCAACAATAAATACTGGGTGTGGTCGTCATTCAGTAAGCCGGTCAATGAACTATGCGAGGTCGCGACATACGTGCCAGCCGGCAGGTTAGATACGCTGCGCAGATCCTGAATTTCGCGCAAGCGGGCTTTGACAGGATTGTTATAGGCCGTAGCCGTCTGATAAATCAAACGATAAAGCACTTTCATTTCCTGGAACGGCAAATTGCCGAACGAAAGCGTATTATATGTATTATTAGCTTGCGCATTAGCCAAAGTTCCATCATCGCGCTGGCCAAGAATCGCGATTACCGGCTCATGAACATTGTTGGTCGCGAAAATCCACATGGCCACAAAATCCGCGTTTGTCACCGTGCTCGTGCTCCATGTGTTGCCGGTCAGCAGGTTATATGAAAGCCTGGCGCCGGAATTATCGTAAACCGGATAATATGTCGCTGTTTTCTTTTCCCAATTATCTGAAGCTGAACCTTTGCGATAATAAACCGGAATAGAGGAGGTGGGCGATAATATCTGTTGGAATAGGCCTCCCGCCGTGGAGTTCGTAATGTTATGGTCAGCGTCCTCATCATAAATCGTGCCGTTAGTCAGGGCTACTTGGGCATCGCCATTTGCATTGCCTGTTCCGCCGGTAGTACCGGTCAAGGTCAAGCCCGATGAATAACGCGTACCGACAGTGTGATGCAAATATTCATGCGTAGCCGGGTCCATGGTAATTCCATGCCTCTCCTCTGCGAAAGTGATTAGCTTCTGTTGCGTCACGCTCCAATAACCATTGGAAATCATGGGATAGTCACCGTACTCTGGCTGGGTTTGGCTGGCCGTGAGTGTTCCGGCAACAAAGTAGAAGTACCAAACGCCCTCCGTATTCGGGATGGTCACCGTCGAAGTGCTCGACTTGGTGTACTTGAGACCGCTTATATAATACGTATAGGATGTCGCCGATGACTTAACTCCAATGGAGAATGTCCTTGAAGCATCATCCCATAGGAAAATACTGTCCGTCCGATTGGTAAAACCTGTCGGGTTCTTAGCCGCCGCCGGTATGCCGAGCACATCGTTGGCATACAGCCCGGACACATATAAGTTGGTCGTGGAGACGTACGATAATGCATCCACTCTGCTGGATGAGACGTTGGTGGCAAACAGTTTTCTCCAATACAGCGAGCTGGTGCCGAGATCGTATAAATTAGTAGTTCCTGGATTGGCGTTGCCATAAGTTACCAAGCCTCCGCTCATGATAGTGCCTGAGGCATAGATGCCGCCTGTACTGCCCTTAATAGACAACCTATTTATCTCGCCTGTGGCCGTACCCTTATTTGCATTTGATTGGCTGGCTATCACATACGTCGAATTTGAATCAAAGAACATTCTCGCATCTCCCCTGAAAGCCATAAAACTTGGAGAAGAAGTGTCCTCAAACAACAGGAAAGGATAGCTCCCCTTAATATGAAACGCGGTCAGCGGGTTCGTTGTGCCGATACCCACATTACCGCCGCGCAAAACAGTCATGCGCGAGGCATTATTAGTTTTTAAGATTAAGTCATTATTATCCGTCGTGCCGATCGTGCTCGTCGTGCCAAACGCATTGCCTCCCTGTTTGTGATACAGACCGCTGATGGAAGTGCCACTCAAATATAAATTTGTCGTTGAGACGTAACCCGTGGCATCGATATTCGTCGAGCTGACGTTGGTGACGAAGAGATGACGCCAGTAATAAGACGAGGAGCCAAGATCATATGAGTTGGTTGTACTCGGAGCGATTGTGCCGGCGACTGTCAGTTTGAAGAGGTATGGGTTGGACGTGCCGATGCCCACGCTTCCGTCGCTCTTGATCACCATCCTGTCTTGCAAAGCATTCCAACTCGAACCAGAACCGCTAGTGGGCGATGTTTGGAACCGCAACGCTCCTCCGGCTCCGCTGCCAGTGCCATTGCCGCCGGCCAAAATCAAATCGGCACCGATCTTGTCCGTTCCATTGCCGCCGGATGCATGCAAAGTGAAACTATGCGGCGTCGAGCCATCGGTCGGATACACGCTTTCTCCAAAATAAGCATCATATATAGGAGAGGTAAACGAGCCCACGGCCATTGTCTTGCCCAAGATGTAGTTGGCGCCATATCCCAAGGCAATACTGCCGGAGGGGTCGGTCGTACTTCGAGGATTGGCACTGATGGTCGCATCGGAATCAGTATCAGTATATGAAGAGCCAACGTTCGGAAGGTCCGCTACTTTATACAGCAGTGCGCTGGCCGGATAATTTCCTGATATGTCGGCTGTTAATTTCAATGAGCGATATAAAGTCCTGCCCGTATAAGTCAGTGGTCCGGAATAATTCGGCAGGTCATTAAATACGATGCTTCCTTCTCCAGCCTCGACTACGCCCACTATTTGGCCGCTGGCAGGAACTTCTTCGCCATTGAGCGTGTATGACAAATAATAATAATAGATGCCCGTATCCATGCTCCCTCCCGCAGAACCATACTTCCCTGGGAAGTAAGAGGTGCTCAATGCGTCCGTTAATCCTCCAACCTGCGTGATGTTCGAAGTGTAAGGACCCGTGCCTTGCGTGCCAGAGTGGCCGCCCACCACCAGGTTATAATCACCTGCAACTAAATCGCCCATCGTATATTCGCCCAAGGCCGCGTTATGGTCTCCAGTCACATTGCCGACAAGTGACCACATGCCGACTGCTGCGTTTGAATATCCTGAAACATTGCTCAATAAAGATCCGGCACCCACGCCAGTATTATTGTAGCCATCAACATTAAACAGCAAAGCGATGTTGCCTATCGCCGTATTTTGATACGCGCCGTTTCCGCTCGGCTGGCTCAAGGCAAAAGGCCCGACAGCCACGTTGCCCCAGCCATTAGTGCCTTGGTCAAATGTCCCGGCCTTATAACCCAGGAACAAATTGCCCAATGACGGATAAGCGCTAACAGACGTAGGCGTGAGCGTGCTCAATAATGACGCATTGTTTTGATAGATAGTTCCCAGACCGGCAACTGTGCTCGAAGCCAAAATAAGGGTGCCGTTGATATTGGCATTGTTTGTGCTTAGGCTGGTGGATGAAACATTCGTGGCATATAAACGACGCCAATTGTATGACAAGGAGCCTAAGTCGTACGAGTTATTCGTCGTAGGCAAGATATCAGCGGTGGATGAAACTCCGTTGACGCGAATTGGATTCGTCGTGACATAACCTTGGTTTGTCACTTGCTGCAAATTCGGGTTGGCGGCGATCACTTCTGAGCCGTGGACCCAAAGTTTGGTGGTGGAAACGTAGCCGACTGCGTCAATGGCGGTCGAACTGACGTTGGTGACGAAAAGTTTGCGCCAGTAATACGCTGATGCACCGAGGTCATAAGAGTTTGTGGTGGATGGTGCAATTGTGCCGGCAACCGTGAGTTTGAAAAGATAGGGATTGTTAGTACCGAGACCAACATTGCCTTTTAGAAGCGTGGTTGTTATCGAATCATTGCCCAATACGGCTTGGTTGGAAGCCAGGACTTTGGCGTCATAGCCGATAGCAATGCCGTTCGTCAGCGTGGAAGCTGAATTCTTGGAAGCGTTGTGACCCAAAAAGACCATGTACGTGTCATTGACCGAGCGGTAATTCACATTCGTTCCGTCTCCCACGCCAGATTCATAACCCACGGCCGTGCTGGAACTGCCCGTGGTGCTGTAATACATGGACCGATAGCCCAAACCAACATTGGCGTTTCCCGTGGAATTTGATGACAATGCTCCCATGCCGGCCGCCAGGTTGTTATTGCCAAACGTATTGCTGAACATGACACCCGAGCCAATGGCTACATTTTGACTTCCAATTGAGTTCAACATCAAAGACGCATAACCCAAGGCCGTGTTATTGGCACCGGATGTGTTTGAATACAGGGCATAGGTTCCAATTGCGGAATTGTAGAAACCCGAAGAATTGGTCGTTAATGCTTGATTGCCAATAGCGGCATTTCCCATGCCGGTCGTATTCAATTTGAGAGTTTCATAACCTATGGCCGTGTTATAGCTCGCAAGCCATGCCCCACCTCCGCCCGGTGACATTGTAAAGTTGCCTGAGTTTTCTCCAACAAAAGTGTTAGCGCCACTGCTTCCAGCTGCCTTAAAGTTATGGATAAACGAGCTTCCTGATTTGTAAATCACTCCTGTATTTGCATCAACCGTATTCGCCAACCTGATAGTCCCCGAAGCATAAAAATCTTTCCAGGCCTTGGAAATAGAACCCAGGTCATATGCATTGCTGGCCGTAGGCAGGATGCTGGCAGTTGAAGAAACTCCGTTCACGCGGATCGGGTTGGTTGTGACGTAGCCCTGATCCGTCACTTGCTGCAAATTCGGATTGGCTGATATGACCTGCGAGCCGTTCACCCAAAGGTTGGTGGTTGAGACGTAACCTAATGCGTCGATATTCGTCGAGCTGACGTTAGTGACGAATAGTTTGCGCCAATAGTTGGATGAACTGCCAAGATCGTACGATAGGGTCGTGCGTGGGATTACGTTGCCGCCTGCGTTAACATCCGCCAGATATGATGTGCTGGAAACGTAAACACTCCTGAAAGAGAGCGAAGCTGTGCCTAGATCCAAAGAATTAGTTGTAGCCGGCTTAAGCGTGCCCGTATTATCTACGCGCAACAATATATTCCCGGTCCTTTTCCAATTTTGGAGATCGCCTGACCACCCAATAGCATCCTCAACCAACAAAACCGGCGCTGTGAAATCTTTTTGTCCGAGTTTGCCGCTCCTGTAAGCCCAAATCGTAGGATTAGTGCTCGTAGCTGTTAGATAATCAACGGTTGATCCCTGTTTGGCCAAAAGACCAGTCCCGCCATTGTAAGACCTAAAGTATCCACCAAAACTGCTATACGAATCCCCGTAAATGCCTATACCTGAATGGCTCACTGACCATAATCCATAACCAGATGTGGAAGTAGCAAAAATAGCTGCACCATTAAGGTTGGCGAATGTGTTAGTTCCGGTTGAATAAATGCCCATGGTACTGATTACTTCAGTAGAAGAGACCCCCGCAACTCCAATCGCATGATTAGTCACGTATCCTTGGTCCGTAACTTGCTGTAGATTCGGATTAGCCGATATGACTTGCGAACCGTTAACCCAAAGTTGGGTCGTCGACACATAACCCGTGGCGTCGAGGTTAGTCGAGCTGACATTCGTGACGAAGAGGTTGCGCCAGTAGTAAGCGCTCGCGCCGAGATCATACGAGTTAGTCGTCGAAGGCGCGATCGTACCAGCGACTGTGAGTTTGAAGAGATAAGGATTATTCGTGCCAATGCCGGTATTGCCCATGAAAATATTTTTCATGTTGGTATCAGCCACGTAGACGCCGTATTTATTGTTTACTGTCCCAGCACCGTTGATGGCCCCTATGTATAGACCATACATGTTCCCGATCGTACCGCCTTGCGCATAAGGGAGCATTTTGTATCCATAAACATTGTTTGTGACGCGGCTTGTCGCACCATAATGACCAATGGATGTTCCATAAGCCTGCATTTCATTCAGCGTACCCTGGTCATCAGACAATTCACGTAAAGGATAGCTAAAGAATCCGAGCGTGGAACCTCCATCCGTGATACCGCTATTTATGTGGAATTGAATGTTAGATGTAACCCCAAAGTTGTAATTTGATCCATTGGTTGTTGCCTGCTTTATCAAATTGGAATTCAACGTATAACTACTCGCATCCGTTGCTGTGTGCGTTACATCAAGAGTTGCTCCTGGATTCACCGTCCCAATACCTACACTGCCTCCGCTGAGGATCGTCATTTTGCTTGTCCCTCCGGTGACAAAAGTTACATTCTTTGCATCTGTCGTACCGATCGTGCTCGTGGTATTAAAAGCATTGCCTCCCTGTTTGTGATACAGACCGCTGATGGAAGTGCCACTCAAATATAAATTTGTCGTTGAGACGTAACCCGTCGCGTCGATATTCGTCGAGCTGACGTTGGTGACGAAGAGATGACGCCAGTAATAAGACGAGGAGCCGAGATCATATGAGTTGGTCGTGCTCGGAGCGATTGTGCCGGCGACTGTGAGTTTGAATAAATATGGATTAGCCGTGCCAAAACCGACGTTTCCGCCATCAACCACGGTCATAACGTCGGTACCGTTATCCTGCAACCGCATAATCGGACTGGTTTCCGCGCCATTGTCCGCAATCAACGCAGCCGAAAGTGTCGGAATGTTTGGCGTAGCCCCTCCCCTTAAGGCAAAGTAGCCGCCGATTTGGACTGGCGTAGACCCTCCGTTCAGTCCCAAGCCCGTTACGCCGATATTAGTACCACCGTTTTTATTTGTGGTTGCATTGCCGACTAGGCCGAAATTGGAGAGACCGTCGCGTGCAATACCCGCATAGCCGACATTCCAATAATTATGGGAACCAGCCACATAAGCTAGCCCGCCATAATTACCATAACCCAGATCAAATCGCGTCCCGGTTGCCGCAGAGGCATTATAAAGATATTGAGCCCTTGAACCTGCTCCGCCGGTATATCCGGCATAAACATAAACTCCTTGTGCAGTCTGCGAAAGCGTTTTTGACCCGGCGCCCGTAAAATCAATTCTACTCAGTTGAATGACTGAGGCGGGGCTAGCCGCGGCTGTTCCTGATAAATAAAATGCGTATTCACCATTGGATACTGCTGTCGGCCTGACGATGTTCACGCCCGTTCCGCCGTAATACGTGCCACTGGCATACACGTTCTGCCATGCTTTTGTTGATGAACCCAGGTCATACGCATTATTCGCTGTCGGCAAGATGCTCGCGGTTGACGACACGCCATTGACGCGGATTGGATTTGTCGTGACATAGCCCTGATTCGTCACTTGCTGAAGATTCGGATTAGCCGATATGACTTGCGAGCCGTTGACCCAAAGTTGTGTGGTTGAGACATAACCCGTGGCGTCGATATTCGTCGAGCTTACGTTGGTAACGAAAAGATTTTTCCAGCGTAAAGCGGCAGAACCCAAACTGTAAGTCGTATCAACCGAAGGGATGAGATCGCTGGCGATACGAGCCCTGAAGTTAACGAGATTGGAACTCGAGGCGCCCAAAAGCGTATAACCATCCACCTGCAGGTTGCCCGTGGTTGTTACATTCCCCTGCCGATTGATGGTAAAGACGTCAGAACCCGAGTTAGCCCGCAAGAGGTAGTCGTAGACATTGGAAGTTCCCGACGTATGAACGTAAAAAGCCGTACGTTTAGCTACGGCTGCGTCGTTTGAGTTTTGATTTAAGGCAAATAAGTTTCCGCCGGTATTAGCCACCGTGTTGGAAGCGTATTGGCCCTGTAAAGTTTCCGAGTTGTAGGCGTAAGGCACCGAGGACAATCTCTTCCTGGGCGTCATTTCGTTATCCGAACCGACCTTCACGCCCAGATACAACGTATCGCTGTTGAACAAATCCGCCGGAAAGGCGACTTGACCGTTCGAAGCATCTCCTAAAAGCACCGAGAATAAGCCGTTTTGAACCGTGACATTGACGCTGGCCGCTGTCCCGGTAGGCAAGCCATTGGTTGTGCTGGCCGACCAGAGCTGTGAACCGCCCGTCGCCTGATTGTAGAGCCTAAAAGTGATTTCATAAGTCGCGTCATGCACGTTTACTCCGCCCGGTGACTTGAGCAATCTGCCCTGGTAGTTGATGACATGAGAAATGCCGCTGGCCGCTTTGGCTTCAGGAACCAGTAACGAGTAACTAGTAACAAGTAACGAGGAAAAAGTGGCTAAAGTTAGCATTCCCGCGCAGACCACTCGACGCAGGAATCCTGCTTTTCTCGATTCACTTTTTACTTTTAACTTTTTACTTTTTACTGAAATAAAAAGGCCCACGCCTTGCGTGCTCCAAAAACCAAAGTTTGTGTTTTCATCTCGCCATATTTTGACGAGACGTTTTTGGTTAGCGGCTTTCATTTCTTGGGTTTAACCAACTTTCTCGTCCTAGTCGTCCTGATCGTCCTAGTCGTCCTGACTGATTCGTTAGGACGTTAAGGACCTTAGGACGTTAAGGACGTTTTTTGTTGTTTTTGTTTGCCGCTTTGGTTTTGGTTGTTTTTTTGCCTCGCCCTTTCAGGGAGAGGTTAGGTGAGGTTTTTTGCGATTTTATTTTGGGAAAGAGCGAATCTGTTCAAGGTTTAAAAAAACAGGTCGGGGCGCCCTGACCTGTTCTCATGCGCTAATATAATTATATAAGCATTCGCGCTCTTCTGTTTTTGATCTGCAAATTGGCTTAACTCAGCCATATATTATTTTATATATAATATAAGCCGATTGTTAATAATTTGAGGATGCATAATATATAATAACCAAACACCAAAAACCAATGTCCAAAAAATGATCAAAAGCCAAGTTTTAAACATCAAAATATTCGATATTCGATATTCGATATTCGATATTCGAGTTCCTAACAGCTTATCCACAAACAAATAACCTCTGTCCACTAACTTAAAATAAGCTAAAATTAGCCAAATTTATCTTAACTAACGCCCCTGGCACAAAATCATTTGACCATCGATGCGATTTGAGGTTATAAACGTCGAATCTTGGTAGAGACGTCCCTGCCACAGTCGTTCGCGAACGCCGTGGCCTGGCAGGGCGTCTAACTCGAAAACCGTTTAATCTAAAAACCCCGTGTTTCTTTGGTTGGACGTGTTCGATGTGTTAGACGCAAGATTTTGCGTCTCTACAACAACAAATACCAACCTTGCCTCGTCCCCGCCTTTCGAAGGAGGGGTGCTGAGCGAACAGCGATGCAGGGTGGTAGCGCCTTTATTCCGCCAATGTTGCGTATAAATCATCCCATTCCACCCAAGCGGGACTGCTCGCTTGATAAAGGAGGTAAAGCGAGTTATAGAGAGGGGTAAATGTAACATCAATCTTTTGCCAAGATGTTGCAGTCGTTCCAACCCAAACATTATATCCACCTGATATACTAATGGTTGGCGTGACTGCTCCATCACTCCTAACCCAACCCGTCATCCTATACTTCTTGCCAGGAGTAAAAATGGCCCCGCCGCTTGCGTATACATAGGTCCCAGAGCCCCAGGCGGCGCGCAAGGCATATTTTCCGCCGTGCGGGCTCGCTGTTGATTTTGTTAGCGTGGCATTACTGCTTCCTGGGGTCCAGGCCGAGGTTCCAATATCAACAATGGAAAGGTCATCAAACTCCGCATATCTACCAGCCGCACCAATGCTTTGGGCATATGGTTCTATAAAGGAAGAGTATGTTCCTCCTGCTGCAACAAATGTCGTATCAATATACTGCCATACATTGCCAGGCACCCCTATCCAAACAGGAGTTGTTTCAGCATCCATGATTATTGGATAAGCAACTCCTCCCGAGTCTGCTCTTGCCCAACCCGTTAATCTATAAGTTCTGCCGGCAGTCAGAACCCCGGATTGATACGCCTCACCCGCAGTATGAGCGGGATTTCCGTCATAAGCGACCCGCAGAACCTGGCTCCCGCCATGCGGATTGGTTGTTTGTTTTGAAAGTGTTGCTTGGCTCGGTGTCCAGGATCCCGTCCCTGCCGCTTCCATAGCCGCATCAGCCAAGGCTACTGGCAGACCCTCCATATCTCCCTCCACAATAACCTGCTTATTGATAACTTGCTGCTTGCCCTTGTCTTCTGTGACCGTCACATCGTCAAATTCAACGTAATGGCCGGTAGATAAGTTTACTGAGGCAAGGTCAATTAGCGTGTTTAAATCTGCCACTCTTGTAACATCAAAACGCTGCCAAGCTGTACTCGCTGTCCCAATTGCCACTGCACCTCCCCCGCCAAGATATACTTGAGGGTAAGAAGTTCCATCGCCCCTCATCCAGCCAGTCATCCTATATCTTTTTCCAAGAGTTAAGATGCTTTGGATGGCATATCCGTCCGCATTAGTGTCATTATAAGCAACGCGGATAACCTGGTTACCGCCATGGGGCGACGTTATTTGTTTTGACAGAACAGACTGAACAGCTTGCCAGGCTGTCGTTCCAACATCTACTACGGAAAGATCATCAAACTCAACATAGCCTGAGGAATCGTCTTGATCTCCAAAATAAAGACTCGTACCAGAATCCTGTGTAAACGTCACGTCAAAGCTTTGCCAAGACGTGGCCGTCGTTCCAGTCCACACAATAGCGGAGCCTTTTGAGACTCTGGGGGTTGTCGTTCCATCAGAACGTGCGTATCCAGTGACATGATATGTATGGCCAACTGTCATAATGCCTTGGTATGCATAAAAAACATTGGCCCCGTTTCGAGCAACTCTCAAAAGTTGAGAACCACCATGAGGAGACGTTGTTTGTTTGCTCAATGTCGCGCCACTTAACGCCGTCCAACTTGCCGTCCCCGCCGCTTCCATGGCCGCATCTGCTAGAGCTATCGGTTTACCTTCCATATCCCCATCAACCAAAGTCTGCGTATCCTGGACTTGGGTGTAGCCCGTGACTTCAGTGACGAAGACATCGTCAAATTCAACATAATCATTGATTGCTCCATTGACTGCTAGTAAAAAAAGTACGTTCCCATCAGCCTCAATCGTAAAATCAAATCTTTGCCAGCTAGTACTATTCGTACCCGTCCAATCGTTCGAATAACCTCCGACTGCAATCCACGGAATGTCCGCTCCCCCACTGCCGCGAGCGAATCCTGTAACGTGGTATCTTTTGCCCACGGTGAGTATAGTTTGGGTCATTCCTGTATAGCCGCCATTGGCTAAACGAGTTGAACGGATAGCCTGCCTACCACTATGGGGATTCGTAGTAGTCTTACTAACCAGTGTATTAGCATTATATGGCGACCAGAACGCTGCCGTTACATCCGTGACAGAAACGTCATCCAACTCAAAATATCCTGCTCCTAAATTAAAGTCATTGGACTGAAAACGCAGATAGTTATCTCCGCCCACCTGAATGCCAGTCGCATCAAAATATGTCCAACTTGCTGCAGTATCGTTAAAAATGATGCTAGACGGACCAAGCATGACTAGCATGTGAATGCCATCTGTCCGATACCAACCGGTTACCCTGTAAGTATGCCCTGCGGTCAATCCATTTTGATACATCAGTCCAGAGGCGTTTACAGTATCATAGGCTACATGCGCAACATACGAACCCGAGCCGCCTGTACGCGTTCCAGCTGCACGTGTGGCAACGGCTTGGTATTGAGACCAACTTGCAGGCGGTGGACCAACAGCTCCTTCAAAATCAAGATTAACAAAACTGGGTTGCGTATTCGTCGCCTCCATATCGCCATCAACCAATAATTGTTTTACATTGGGCTGGTACGTCGATCCGGTTAAAGCAAAACCAATACGCACGAACGTCAAAAGCGCGGCTAACAATAGAAAAGGAATGAGAAGCTTCTTCATACTCTACTAATTACGAATAGCTACCATACTAATATACGAATATACTAATATTACAGTAAATTCGTATATTCGTATATTAGTATCAATTGGTAATTCGTAGGAGTATTCGTACATTTGTATATTCGTATTGATTAGTAATTCGTAGGTCATTTGATGTTGACCAACCTTTTAAATAAAACCCCTTGGGGGGTGAAGTTCGCCAAAATGGCAAGCTTCAATCCACTTGCTTTTAAATAAGCATTTACCTGATTCAAATTGCCACGTAAGAAGCGCTCTCCTTGTTTAATCTCCAAGATCACCTTGTCTTCGATTAAGAAATCCAAAAAGTAACTCCCGATCTTTTTCCCCTGATAATCTACATTAAACGCAACCTGCTCTTTAAATTCCAAACCTTTTCTTTTTAGCTCTTCTGCTATGGCTTTTTGATATACGCGCTCTAAATGACCGTAACCTAAAGTATTATAAACATCAAATAGCATTCCAACTATCTGATAACTCAATTCTGGCAATACCAAATCCATACTCCTGCTAATTACGAATAGCTACCATACTAATATACGAATATACTAATATTACAGCCGATTCGTACATTTGTATATTCGTAAAGATTCGTAATTCGTAGGAAAAATTAGTAATTAGTAGTTGTTTGACAGTGCATAAACCCATCCGAAAAAGACATCGCCTTCAACTGTGCAGAACTGAATAATTGCGCTAGGTTTAGCTAAGTTGATTTACGATACAGTAGTTGATAGTATGAATAAATATTAATTCACGATCCATAGACTTATGAGGAAAGAGTCTAAAGATAAACCGTCAGAGATCAACGAGCTAAAACAGGAAATGCACGCTGGTTTTGAGAATAGTCGTAAAGAGACGGGTGACTTACGCCAGGAGATGCGAGGAGGTTTTGCAAAATCAACGCAATACACCGATGTTTTACGTCGGAATATGAATGCATCCATCCAAGAAATAAAGGGGTCTATCAAAGACGTCTTGGACACTATGAACGCTTATGCGACTCATACGGACTTGGCGCTTTTCGGCCTTAAGCATCAAATCGGAACTATAGGGGTTCGAATGCCCACAAAAGATTATCTCGATGAAAAATTCTTTAAATTCAGCGGTGAAATGGGCATCGTGTTACACAAAGAGGACGACAAAGTGAACGAGCTGACCGGCATACTTACGGAAAAGAAGGTTTTGACCAAATCAGAAGCGAAAAAAATCGCGCAAATAGGGCCTTCGTTCATGAAGGTTTGATTGCGTCTCTACAAATTTTGGTGATTGGTGTTTGGGTTTTTGGTGTTTACAAAAAACTCGCCTAAGCGAGTTTTTTGTTGGTGGACCTTGAGGGATTTGAACCCTCGACCCCTTCCATGCCATGGAAGTGCTCTAGCCAGCTGAGCTAAAGGCCCTAATATAAAGCAAAATTCAAAGAGCAAAGTTCAAAATTCAGGTAGCCTACGGCATTATATAATGAATATCCCGAAGGGATTCCAACATTTTGCATTTTGAATCTTGAATTAACTAAATACCCGATGGACTTTATAGACTTTCATCACGTTAGTCAATGGCTGGAAAAAACATGCCTAAACCCGTCCGTAGCTTTGATGCGGTCGCGCTTGGCGCCGCTTTGGCGGTCCGCCTTGCGTAGCAAGGCGTGCAGATCTTTGATCTGCCGCGCCAAGCGCAGTGACTCTGTTGGCTCAACCTCAGGTGACTGTTGGTAATGGGCCAGCTCCCGAGAAAGATCCCTGATATTCAAGACTAAATGCTCCGCGTCATTTTCCAAATATTGACTGGCTGAATCAGTATAATAAACGCCTCCCCTCGCCTCTTCCGGTTCACCCTGAACCGTATGGTGCATGGGCTCATCCTCAACCGCCACTAATTCATCCGTTGGCAATGCTTCTATCTTTTTCGACTCTTCTCTAGCGATAGAGGGTTGAGAAGCATCGCCTCGCAATTCCAACTCTGACATGAGGCAACGAAGTCTCAAAGATTCATCCGCCAAACCCGTCTCCTTACGCCTATTCCAATCTGCCATTTCCCTCTTTAAGTCAGCTCTATCGCTGACGGCCAGATCAGCTTTGGTTAACGCCATCCTCAACTCTTGTTGGAGTTTTTGAATGTAAGGCATCAACCTCCCAAGTTCGCCTTGCCGGCATTCTTCAAACAAAGCCGCTATCTTGTTAAGTTGTAATTCGTAATCTTCAAAAGTTTTAGCCAACTTTTGAGCCAAATATTTCTGGTCTTCAATTAAACCCTCAAACTTCTGAATCTCTCTCGCCTCCAAACGCCGGTTGGCAAACTTAACAGCTCCCTGCTTCAGAGAACCCAAGAATGACTGCCACCGTCCTTTAATCATAATTCATGCATCATGTAACATGTATCACGTAACATAGAACATGATAACTCATTTACGGATGTTAAACAAAGAGACGCACCACCGGGGCGTCTCTACTGTTCTTCTCTGAATTACTGTTTCTGAATCGGATTTTGCTCGCTGGGGCCGCTGATCGTTTCCTCGACTGGGTTAGGCATGGGACCAACCTTGGCCGGCGTAGCCTTGTTCTTGGCGATCAAATCTTTGAGGTAAGTAATTCTTTTCTCCACGTCTTGGTTATCTTTGTTGGTTTCCTGAACCTTCATGACTTGAGCCAAGGCATCATCCAATTTACCCTTTTCCTCATACAAAGCCGAGAGGAACCACCGAGCGTTGGCATAATCAGGCGATAAGGCAATGATCTGCTCAAACATGTTCATAGACTTATCCTTCTGATTGTCGCGGTAGTAGAGCAAGGCCAGCTCAAAGGCCACGCCTACATCCTTGCTGTCAGACACTACCTGCTCCAACTTGGCGATAGCATCCTTGGTGCGATCCTGACGCTCATAGACCAAACCTAAATTGTAATGGGCAGGAGCATAATCAGCTTTGGCCTGAATGGCGCGATTGAACCACTCCGAAGCTTTATCCAAATTATCTTTAACCGCTTTCTCGGCATCTTTACGCTGGGTCTCATCCTTAGCCTGCAATAACGCAGCGGCCGCGTCTGATTTCATGACGTAGATCTTACCAATCTCAGTGCTGTAAACCGGATTATTCGGTTCACGTTCCAAAGCGGCTTCAAAATTCTTGATGGCAAAGTCATCCGCGCCTTGCGTGAAACTGGTAATGGATTGATATATCACGGCCAAATTTTCCCAGTTATCAACGTTCTGCGGAGTAATGTCAGTCGCTCTCTTGGCCGTATCAATAGTCGCGGCTATCACCTGATTAATAGCGGCCGCGCCGTCCGGATCATTCTTCTTGGCATCAAAAACCTGAGAGGCCTTAATCAGATAAGCTTGCGACAAATTGCGATAATAGACGTCGTTCATTTGATTCATGACGACTGACTTGTTCAACAAATCAATGGCCTGATCAATGGGCTTGCCGTCGCGATATGACATGACGGCCTTAGAATATTCCACGTCGGCGGCCAAACGCTGACCGGCCAACCAAACCGTGGAAAGCGCGGCCACGCAAAGGACAATGAACAAAATAGAGAGAATGGCTGAGCTCGGCGCGCTCTTTTGCGCGTCCCAGACAAAGGCCTTCTTGCTGAGGAGGGCGGCCAGCAAAGCCAGCAAGAACCAGAAGACAAAATGATGGGCAAAATTATAGTTATAGAAGAAAGCTACAAAAGCCGTTGTCGCCCAGCCCACAAAAACCGTGAGATAAGCTTGCCAGGCATCATCGTCCTTTTCCCTTATAAGATGGATGGCGCTGTTGGCGATGGCCGAGATGAGCAGTATCAGCCACAAAGCGATACCCACCAAACCAATCATGGCAATCAGGGTGAAGAAGGATGATAGCCCGCGTTCAAAACGAACCGTCCAGAACTGCGAAAGGTTGACGGCCGGTGATCGATATTTGGCATAATCGTAGATCCACGTGCCGGGGCCTGAGCCAAAGATCGGCGAAGCGCGCAACACGCTCTTGGCGATATCCCACGAAGCTGAGGCCGAGGGAGAAACTTCTGCCGGCAAATTGAGATTGATCGGAGTCTTGAAGATCAAGAGGAGGACGGCGAGACAAATTATGACCACCGGAACGACGATCCTCGAAACGTGATGAACTTTAAGAGAGCGCACGATGGGCAAAATAACCAGGAGAGCCATGCCGAAAATCACGGCTGCCCAGACCACCCAAAAATCAACCACGATAGCCACCAGCAACGATACGATCACCGTCAACCAGACGATGACATTGGCTACGATACTGCCTTTGCTCTTTTGGCCGAGCTTGCACTCATCATCCTTGCATCCGAGAACGGTCAGAGAAACTGCCAGAACCAAAGGCAAAGCCATATACACTCCAAAAGCGTTAATCGTGCCAATGGTGTTAAAGGTGTTCGATTTGGTGGCGGCCGCAAGCCAACCCAATGGGAAGACGTTAACCATTTGCAAGAAGCCGTACAATCCGACCACGAGAGACGAGGTTAAGAGGGTCAAAATTAAGGCATAAAGCTTTTTGGTTGTGCCCACGCGATTGACAACCAGGAAATAAAACACGACAAAAGCCAATATGGTGGCGAATGACCACTGCATCTGTCCCAGATTGCCAACCAACGATAGATATCTATCTGAAGAGAAAAGACTTGTGACCAGCCAGCCGAGGGCAAAAAGGGCAACCACCAAATGCATCCAGGCGCGCGAAAGCATAAAACGTCTTTCGACCACGGCCTTGCCCAGCCAGGCAGTCGTGCCCAACATCACGAGGATGATGAGCAGAGTCTGCTTATTTAATTCCAGCACATCCAAAGTGATGGGCAGGAAAAACAACGGAACCAACGCCACGCTTGCGTACAAACTGGCGTCTATAATCCAGGCCAGAACCTTGAGTAGGCGCGGCGAAGCTGTCTCACCACCCTCCCATGTGGCCTTAGCCACGGCGTCTTGATTGAGCATAATATGAATAATAAAATAATATGAAATTCAGTAGCCAAAGTATAGCATAACTGCCGGAAGGGATGAATATGCACAACTCACAAGCCACATTATAGCAAATATCAAATAACAAATAACAAGAGTACTCTTGCTATTTGATATTTGTCCCCTGCTATCCGTTACGGCTCGATCGTCAGTTGTATTGGATCTCCTTTGAGCGTGCTACTGTCCGTAAAATAAGCCACCGGATAAATTTCCACGCTCCCCGCTTCCGGCGTGGCCACCCAGGTAATCTGATTGGTAAAGTTAGTCGGCTTAATGATCGTGCCTACGGGTTGAACCACCCCATTTTGCATGACAAACAGATCTATTTTTTGTATATTCTGCAAATCATTAATCAGCACCGTAACATTGATAGGAAAACCCGCCTTTTGAATCACGCCGCCATTGCTCGGGGCACTAATGTTGATCTTTAACGGCGCCGGGTCACTCAGCAAATTAACCGTGACCTTCACCGAGCCTTGGTTGCCTACGTCGTCCACGGCAATGGCGGTCAAATCATGATAACCGCGCGTGATTGAATTCGGTATATGGTAAGCCACCGAACCCTGGGCGGCATTAGCCACGCCGATTAGGATATCATCCATCCTGACTTCCAATCTATGAATAGGACGTTGAGCTTGAACCGAAAAGCTAACCGAACCCTCTCTTGAATACAAAGTGTCATTAGATTGCGGGCTGCTCAGGGTAACTATCGGCTGTCCGTCTTTAGTGTGCACGTCATCATATTCAGTCGGCACGGTAGAAGTCGTATGCCATTGATTTTTTTGCACCCAAGCCTGCACGGCGCTTTCCCAGTTATTATATTGCGGATCATGGGCCGGGTTGGTCGGCTGTGGACCCATCGGATCATCCTTGTCGACATAATATAAGATGTCGTGAGCCACGTAAAAATCCTTTTCTTCCACCATATAGGACGGCGTAAATTCCGTCGCCAATTTGCCGGTCAACCTATCGACTTTAACCGGCAACTTATAATCCTTGCCGATGAGAACCGGTTTACTGGCCGTGATAGCCGGCATGGGCGCGAACTGTTCTTTGGGAGTATCGGCTAAGGCGCGTTTCATGAAACCCTGCCAGATGGGCGCGGCTATCACCGAACCGTCGGCGTTGCCCGCCATGGAAGTGCCACTGCTGTTGCCCACCCAAACCCCGACCGCCAAAGAGGGCGTGTAACCCATAGTCCAAGCATCTTTATTATTGTTAGTCGTTCCCGTCTTAGCCGCTACGTTCCTATCCGGCAGAGTGAGATAATTTTTTGAACCAAAAATATAAGTGCGTGACACATTATCCGAAAGAATATTAGTGATCGAATCGGCCGCTTCTTGCGGCATGACCTGATTGCCTTCCGACTGTTTCCACTCTTCCAAAGTTTTGCCATCCGGATCAGTCACCTTAAGGATGGATGCGACGGGATATTGCATGCCGCGATCCGCGAAGGCCGCATAAGCATTCGTGTGCTCCAGTAAATAGACTTCACCGCCGCCCAGCACGAGAGACAGGCCAAAACGCGAACGATCGCCAAAAGTCGTATAACCGAGTTGTTCGGCAAAATCCAAAACCCGGCTGACTCCCACCAAATAAAGCATCTTAACGGCCGTTATGTTCAACGAGCCTTGCAAGGCTTTGCGCACGCTGACCGGGCCATGATAGGTAGGGCTGTAATTTTTGGGATTATACGGACCAATGTCAGTCTTAAAGGTAGTCGGCACGTCCCAAAGCGTGGTTTCCGGCGTGTAGCCTTTGATAAAACCAGCCGCGTAAACGATCGGCTTAAAAGAAGAACCCGGTTGCAGAGGACGGATGGTCACGTTGACCTGACCGTCTATGCTTTCATCGGAAAAATTCTTGGAACCGACCATGCTTAATATCTGCCCGTTCTTTGGATCGAGCGCCACCATGCCCGCGTTGCTGAAATTATATTTCGGACCGTTTTTCTCGACGCCTTTTTTAATCTCATCCTCGGCTATCTGCTGTTTGTCCCAATCCAAAGTCGTTATGACGCGCAAACCGCCTTGCTCTACCACCTTCTGCCCGTAAGTATCCGTCAATTGCGATTTAATATACATCACGAAATGAGGCGCTTTAATATCGCTTAATTCGCGCGGCACTATTTTTTTCAAAGTTTCAATCTTCTTGGCCTCATCCGCCTGATCTTTAGTTATATAATTGTCGCGCACCATGGCATCCAATATCTGTTTTTGCCTGGCCACTAAAGCTTCGCGATTATCTCCGTGCAGACCGGTGCCGTATGGCGAGTATCTGTCCGGGGCTTGGGGTATGGCCGCCATCAGAGCCGACTCATCCAACGTCAGTTCTTTAACCGGTTTGCCAAAATAAGTTTCTGAGGCTGATCCTACGCCATAGGTGACTGAGCCGTACGGAATTTCATTCAGATACATCTGCAAGATTTGATCTTTAGTAAACTGGCGTTCGATCTGCAAAGCTAGCAAAGCTTCTTTTATTTTACGCAGCCAACTTTTCTCGTTGCTCAGAATGGCGTTCTTCACAAGCTGTTGAGTCAGAGTGGAGGCACCCTGGGCTTTGCGTCGCTGAATGACATCAATATATAAGGCCTTGATGGTGCGCATCCAGTTGATGCCATGATGTTCATAAAAAGCCCGGTCCTCAATGGCGATCGTGGCTTGTTTCAAACTGTCCGGAATATCTTCCAGCTTAACCAAACTTCTTTTTTCCTCGCCGTGAATTTCGTAAAGCAAGGCTGTGCCTGTGCGATCAAATATCTTGGTGGATTGAGGAATGTCTCGGGTCAACAAAGTGTTGGGATTGGGCAAGTCGCGGCTGATCCAGGCCATGGCGATCGTCAGTGACAAAACACTCACCAGACCTAACCCGACCAGAGCCAGGATAACCACTAAAGCCATAGCCTTTACCTTGCTGGCGTTGATTTTTTTACGCTTCGGGCGGTCTTCTCTAGACTCTTGGCTGACTTGATGTAGGCCAATAATGGGCATAAAAGATTATTTTGGCTTAAATTACACTAAAAATAGGATATACCCCTTGACAAAATTGGGCAAATATGGTATTGTTTTTGCCTCAAGATTTGGAAGGAGTACGTTTGCGGAAAGAGCTGATCTTTAAAAATTATCTCTCAACCAAGCCATATTTAGTAACTAGTCACGAGTAAAAAGTAAAAAGTAACGAGTCACGGCTCAAAAAACCGTCACTTTCCACTTTTTACTTTTTACTCGTTACTGTGATATTGGCTTGATTCCGCGAAGTATGATTCCGGTCATGAGCAAATATTACTTATGCAGTCAGTTGATTCATTAAGTAGATCGTTTCTCATAGTCCTAATTGCCGCCATCACTATCACTTCAGTCAAGATCCAGTCGGCTTCAGCCTCCGTGCTAATGCCCACTCCGGTTTTCACAACGGCCCTGGAATTGGCTAATGACGCCATTCAAATTCAAGGCTTCGTTGTTCCGGAAAAAATTGACTCCATCTTGCAGGTGACTGCCAACACACCGGTGAAATTCACCAAGCGCGTGACCGTCACAGCTTACAACAGCGTGCCTTGGCAAACAGACAGCACGCCCTGCATCAGTGCTGACGGTTCGAACATTTGCGAATTAAAAATCAAAGGAGAGGAATCTTGTGCCGCCGCCTTGCCCTTTGGCACCAAAATCAACATCCCGGGTTTCGGGGTTTGTACGGTGCGTGACAGGTTGGCTCCGAGGTTCTCAAACAGAATTGACTTGTACTTCGGTGGTGCTGAAAAAATTAAGGCCGCCAAACAGTGGGGCAAACGTGCCTTGCTGGTAGATGTACTGGACAACAAAAAAATATAATAAAAAGTAGAGACGTCCCGCGGGACGTCTCTACTTTTTATTATACTAATTTCCGGTCAGAACGCATCGTCGATGGTCGGGGCACTGTCCATTTCGGACAAGCGGCTATAATCATAATTGTGATACAAGGCCGGGCCGAAAATATAGTTCGTAAAAAAAGCATCCGGAATATCGTCAATCATTTGGTTCCAACCTTGTCCATAAAGCACCTTGGCCAGGTCTTCCGTGGTAATCCACTTTAGAACGCCGCCCTTGCTAACCGCGTAGACCTTGGGGTCGGTCATAAACTTGATCAGACGCGCGCCTGGTCGGTAGATCACGTTCTTGCCCAAAGGCAGGCTGCTCATCTCCGCCGACGTGACGGATACCACGCTGTCGAAACTTTGGTACCAGGTGAAGTAAGCGTTGGCATTAGGGAAAGGATGGCGCATGCAATCCTCGCCAACGTAATAAACGGCCGTATCTTCTTGTGTGTTGGGATTGGAATCGTCCATTAATTTGATCAATTTGCCCGCCGGAAACGGGCAGGATGTCGGCCCCGACTGAGTTGCGTTCAGCACCGTGATCACCGGCTTTTGGGCGAGCGTTGTGCCGTCAACCTTAATCGTCAAAACCGCTGAACCCGTTCCTAAAAATTTGATGTTATAACTCGCCATTCCGCTGTCGTTGGTCAAAGCCGAGGAAGGGGTAGTCGTCATGGCAATAGGACTGGTCACTTGAACCACCCTGCCTCCCAAAGCCTGTCCGTTTAGGTTGCGGGCCGTCACTGTCAGCACCAACTCGTCTCGATTGACTGTGACCGTGTTCAATGAAACGGTCGCGCTGGATTGGTTAGGGGCCACATAAGGGTCAGTCAGATTAGTGTCCATGACTTGCACGCTGGCTTGCGGCAGAGTGATGCCGCTTACTACGGCCGTGGCGACCAATGATCCGCTTTTCTGCGGCGACCAAACCTTTACCACATTGCCATAAGCATCGGTCGTCAGATTATACGTGCCCACCGTGCCCTCGTTAGCGATGGTCAAGGTTACGGCCTTACCCGACAAAGGCAAATTACTCGCATCCGCGATATAGGCCCGAAAAGTTACAGCCGTATTCTTGCTCACACTGCTGTAGTCAGCCCAAAGCTTGGAGTACTGCGAGGAAACCGGACCCGTGCCATTGGTTACAACCTTAAACGTAAGGCTTTTCTGCTGATTGATAATAATCCCGTCGATCGTCGCGCCCAGAGTGACAGTCAAGGGTGTAGGCGATGTGACCCTAAAATCCACCCGTCCTAAACTATCGGTGGTTCCCTGCGCCGGCGTCGAGATCATACCACTGCTCAAGCCGGTCAAAACGACCGTTCTGCCGGACAAAGCTTTGCCTTCCCAATCCATGGCATAGACTGAAACCGTGCTGTAATCCAGGTTGTTGGCCAATACAGGATTGCCGTTAATATCAATGTAGGATTGGGTATTTGAGATCGGATTGATAAATTCCACAGTAGGCTGTTCAGTCAAAGTAATGCCATCAATGACGGTCGTAAAACTCGGCGTCCCCGTGTTGCTGGATTTAATGGTAAAAGTTGCAATGCCATTAACATCTGTCACGGCGCTGACTGGCGTAATCGTAATTCCATTCAAAGACGAGCTTAAGCTGGCCGTCTTGCCGCTCAAGACTGTGCCGACCGCATTGCGGGCCACGACCGTTACGATACCCGTATGCACGTTGTCCGCCACGATCTGATAGCTCGAGGCTGGTGAGGAAAGGTAGGAAGCGGATCTGCTAACCGAGACCACATTATCGAAAGGTGCTAAGAGCTGCACCGTGGGTTGCTGACCTAAGATTACGCCGTCAGCCGTAACCGTGAAGATCGCCGTTCCCTGTTGGCTGGATCGAAAAGTAAAACTCACTGCTCCATTTGAATCCGTAGTGCTCATCGGTGGAGCAATGAAGGTTACGCCGGGTAAACTAGCACTGATGGTTACAGACTTGCCGGACAACAAGGCGCCATCTGAATTCCTGACGATGGCCGCAACCGTTCCTATATCATCATCATTTGCCATCATTGAGCCTGATACAGGGCTACTGAGATAGGCACTGGAAAGACTGGCTGAAACCGTGGTGTTCTGAGGCAGAGCAAAACTCACCTGAACCGTTTGAGTGATAGTTACGCCACTGATAGCGGCACCGATGGTGGCCGTATTGGGCAAAGTGGATTTGACCCTAAAAGTCGCCTCCCCCTTTTCATTAGTCGTACTATTGAGAGCGATGGCCGTATAGCCATCAGCGTTAAACGACAGGCTTACTATCTTATTGGCCAAAAGGTTTTTCGCACTATCCTTGGCTGTGACAATGACCAAAATCGAATCATCTCCGTTGATCAAGCCCTGCGTCTTGTCCACCACCAGAGTCGAAACCGAGGCCGAAGGCGGACCGATAAATGCCACATCCGGCCTGGCGTCCAAGGTCACCGTCGAGTCAACCACGGCCGTGATATACGGCTGACCAGGCTGGCTGGAACGGACAGAGAAGACGGCCGTGCCGTTACTCGCCGTGAATACCTGTGATGGGCTGATAGTTAGCCCGGCAAAATTAGAACTGAGACTTACGCGTCTTTCAACCAATGGCATGCCGTCGGAATTCCGCACCGTGACGGTGATCGTGCCACTCGCATCATTATTGGCCAATATTTGATTGGTCCCAGAAGGGCTGGTCAACACGCAGGTTGATAGGCTGGCCGAGGCCGGGGTTATCGCCCAAACCTTTTGGCCTGGAGTCAAACAGATCAAAGCCAAGGCAATGATAAGAAAATGATAGATGTTCTTTTGCATATTATCTACAATTATACTCTATCTATCTATATATATGTAGCTAAGATGCCCCCAGGAATTCATTTTTCGATTAAGCAAAAACACCCGTTGGGTGTTTTTATTGGAGGCGTGAGTGGGAATCGAACCCACCATACAGGTTTTGCAGACCCGTGCCTTACCACTTGGCTATCACGCCGTGTTCGGATGTTATCAAGGCATAAAAAAATCGTCCAGCGTAGACGTCCTGGCAGGCCACGGCGTTCGCGAATGACCGTGGCAGGGCGTCTCTACGTGGACGGTGAGAAGATGGTCTCGAGGTGGGAAAAGAGGAGGTCTGCCAAGGCCTTGGCGGCCGGAGTTAGGACCAAATCATCCCTAAGAAACGTGAATTGATCTTGGACCTCAACTGAATCCAGACCATTGTCGTTCGCCAACTGGATGCAAAGAGCCCGAAAGGTCATGTCGGCCTCTTGTTTTTTAGTCGGCACGAGGCTTTTTGCCAAAGGATAACTCTTTAGCCCAGAGCAAACCTGCTGAACTTCGCGGAATGTATCCATCTTCCCGACCCTGATTCCAAAGTTCATCCTGAGATGCTCCAGGTAACTCTGGAAGATGTCTTCGGTCGCCAGCGTCAGGACGGTTTCTTCCGGCAGGTTGTTAACCTCGTGCCAGCGGGCTTTAGCATCGAACCCTTGCGCTTCGACGATGGCCTTGGACAATCTGACCCGCAACTGACCCTCAAGCGCGAAGAGATCTTGTGCCATCGGCTGTGGCGCAAGCCGCTCAAATCGTTGGTTGAAAGCTCCAATCGCCGCGAGAAAATCTTTCAAGGTGCTCATGCATCCTCCTTTTCTTACAAACATAGACAACCATATAAAGCGTGGCTGGTCAAGCAACGGCGAATCGCCAAATTTAAACAGCTGGAACCAAATCCCACAGCATCTCGAATGTTGACTTAAAGATATCGACCATGGCTGGTACGGCTATCAAAACCGCGAGAGAAGTTTGATCCGGACTTATTATAAGGATTTTGTCATCATATATTTCCAAGGTGCTTTGAAAAGTATATTTGGACGGTAGGAATTTAACTACGCGCAAGAGTGTGGGGTCTGTCGGGCTAGTCTGACTTGAATCAAGAGTAATCAATAATCTGGTATGAATGCCGGCCGCTGCACGGTCTTTTCTGAATTGAATAAAAAATTCAGGCTCCAGTCCTTGCCAAGCAGAAGCATTTCCCATGGTTACATACGATTTTCCACGATATTCGCGCAAAATACCCGCATAAAAATGTTTGAGTCCATCTATCGTCTCGATAAATTGTAGACCCACTGTCTGCAATTGTTTTTTCTCTAAAGATTCTAGCAACGGAATGCCTTGAGTAAAGCTTTTAAGTTTTGCTTCAAAATACCCTGCCACGTTCTGCGGCTTCTCTGCCACGAACAGCTGACGGCCTTTTTTTACATAAATAGAGACAAATCCTTTTTGCGCCATTCCCTTCAGGATTGCGTATGCCGTAGTGCGCCTTAAGCCCGTCTCTTTTGCCACTAGACTTGCCGCTAAGCCGCCGGTTTTTAAGAGCGCCATATAAATGGCGGTTTCTTGATCTGTTAAGCCCATCTCTTTTAAGCTATTTTCTGGAGTCATAGTTGTCAAAAAATTACGTCAATTCCTTTATTGGTCTAATATTACGCTAAAAGACAAGATTTGTCAATATTTTGCTGTCATTGAGGCTTGACAAGATGGTAAAAATGTGATATAGTATTCGGTCAAAGGATGAAACAGGAAAGACAACCCCAAGCACTTTCACAAGGAGAAAATCCATGAAGACCAAGCAAGAACTCGAGAATACGATTGCGGCTGCGTCCAAGGCGATCGAGACAGCGACCCTGGCACTCGCGCAAAATCAAAAAACGCTGGCAGAAAATGAGGAAGCGAGAAAGTGGGCGAGTGAAGAGCTGAGACGCTTCATGTACATAGATGAGATCCTCGGCGATTGTACCAAGGAAGAAGTAGAGGGAAATCTTGTGGTCAAAAACTATCACCTTGGTCAGATGAAGAAAAGGTTCGACCTGGGAGAGCTCTCAATGTCTTTGAGAGTGAGGGGGGTGGAAAAGCTGGTCTTGGAAGTTGGCGTAACTCCAGATCAGAAGATAAGCCTTTTTGAAATATCCTGGATTGACTACGCTGACCCAGACAATGCAGATCCAGTATGGTGGCATGGCGGCGGTTCTGTATCTCTAGTCAACATTCCACCTCTTCTCGAATGGAGGCTCATCAAAAACGATTAGCGTTTCCACACGCATCTTTTCTTCTCCTCTTGGATCACGGGAGAAAGAGAATCAACAAGTGATCCAGAAAGTGAGCACTCAGCCGCCCCACAGCACTCGGGGCGGTTTTAAAATTAAATAGATCGTCTAGCGTGGATATGCTCCGTCAGAGTACCTCAACTTTGCCAGGATGGACGCACTTATAAGGTGATAGTATGCTATGGCCCATATGTTAGTCCTGGGGCACAGAGGCATGCCAAATCGCAGGGTAGCGGAAAATACCCTCTTGTCATTTACCCAGGCTATTCAGGCCGGAGTGGATGGTGTTGAATTTGATGTCCGTCTTTCCCGCGACGGACAGCTGATTATTTTTCACGACGGCATTCTGGACCGTTTGGCGGGTGATGCACGTAAAATTAACCAAATGACGGCTAAAGAACTTGGCCTCATCGAGCTCAGAGGCGCGGGCGGCATACCGTCAGTTAATGAGCTGACAACCGCCATACCCGCCCCGCTGATTTTGGATTTTGAGATCAAGGATCCTGAAGCCGCGCCCCTGCTTTTTGCTAAACTTAATACCAGTGCCGGCCTCAGAGAAAGGACTGTCGTTTCATCTTTCCATCTTGATGTTTTGAAAGCCTGCAAAGAACAACTGCCCGACGTCCGACGTCTGGTTCTCTTGCATGGCTGGGTTGCTCCGGGCCGTCGAGGCGTTATCTGGCCACAAATTTTTGAAACGGAACCTTGGGCCGTCGGCACGCGCATCGGTGCCTTGAATGACTCCCGCATCCGTTGGCTGCGGGCCCGCGGCTATAAAGTCGCGGCTTACGAAAATCGAACTTCTGTCCGGGCCGCCAGACGCATGGCCAAACTTGGAGTTGATGTGGCCATCACTTATCGACCGGACGCCATTCGGAACTAAAAAAACTTACAACTAACAACTTACAAGAGCAACTAAGCGACTCTTGTCAGTTGTAAGTTGTCAGTACCTAGAACCATAGACTCAAGCCCTTTAATGAGGTAGTTTATTAGCATGTCCGAAACCCCAAATTCCAAATTCCAATCCCCAAATTCCAGTAAAAAAGCCCTGCTGGTTGATGCCAATGCCCTGATCCATCGTGCCTGGCACGCTTTGCCGCCCATGACCGATGATAAGGGCCAGTTGGTCAATGCAGTCTACGGCTTCACGTCAGTCATGATTAAAATTTTGGGCGAACAAAGGCCCGATGTTTTGGCTGTTTGTTGGGATACCAAAGCCCCAACCTTTAGGCATGAGGCCAGGGCGGATTACAAAGGCCACCGCGAAAAACAACCGGATGAATTTTACGCGCAGATTCCCATGGCCCAAAAGATTGTTGACGCTCTGGGTGGAACCAATGTCAGCCTGGATGGTTTTGAAGCGGACGACATTTTGGGAACTTTAGCTGTCCGATTAGAAAAGAAAGGCTATGAAGTTTCTATCCTCACCGGCGACCGTGATGCTTGGCAACTAATTTCCGATCACATTTCCGTCATTGCTTTCAAAAAAGGCGTAAGCGAGACAGTGATTTACACGCCAGAGAGTTTAGTCGAAGTCACCGGTCTGCGTCCCGATCAGATTGCTGACTACAAGGCTATGCGCGGCGATCCTTCCGACAACTTGCCGGGTATCACAGGCATCGGTGAAAAGACGGCTACTGATTTATTGAAGCAATACGATAATCTCAAAAAAATCTTTAAAGCCGCGCACGACTCCAAGAGCAAAATAGCTGACGGAGTGCGCGCCAAACTCATAGGTGGAGAAAAAATCGCGGCCGAGATGCTGCCCTTGGTCAGAATCGTCACCACGGTTCCGGTTAAAGTCGAGGACAAGGACCTAAAAAGACGCCGAGTAGACGAAACAGAAATCCTCGAAGTCTTTAGCGAGTTCGGATTCAAATCCTTAATCACACGATTGTTTGGCAAAAAAAACGACAAGACGTCGACGATGGATGTAGAGACGCAAAAACAGTCCAAGTCACTCCCCCTTACCAAGGGGGGCAGGAGGGATCTTGCCGCTTCGGCGAAGGATGCCGTTGACCTCAACCAACTCATTGACCAAGCACGCCAAGAGAAACAATTATTGGTTTATTTACCTGAACAGATTCAAACTTCATTTTTTGAACAACCTTCTGCTTTGGTTTTAGGTACGTCGACTCATAATTTGACGGTCACTCAAGCCGAACTTGAGAAGGCCAACACAAAATCTTCTTTAAACTCAATTTTGCAGGATGAAGATATTAAAAAGATCGGTCACGGCTTAAAAACCATCTGGCACTGGGCGGCCGAACATGGTTTCGAGCTCCACGGCATCGGATTTGATACTGAACTTGCCTCTTATCTGCTCTCCGCCGGCGAGCGCAGTCACGATCTAAAAACCATGGTCGGCCTGTATCTCAAACGTGTCTTGGATGAAGGGCCGACTCAGGCTCTAACGGCCATTCGCGACCTGGCCCCTGTGCTTAAACAAGAATTAGCCAGCCGCAATTTGACGTTTGTGTTAGAAAAAATTGAATTGCCTCTCATCCCCATTCTCGCCGAGATGGAAGAAGAAGGCATTTTGGTAGATACGGATTATCTAAAGGCTTTAGCCAAAGAATTATCCAAGGAAAAACAATCGCTCGAAAAAAAGATGCAAGAGATGGCCGGCGAAGACTTTAATCCCCTTTCACCCAAACAGCTCTCGCATATTTTGTTTGATGTTTTAAAAATTTCAGTCAAAGGCATCAAGCACGGCAAAACGGGAATCTCGACCGCCGCGTCCGAGCTCGAGAAATTAGCTGGTACTCATCCTATCATCGAATTAATCGAGCAATATCGCGAGCTCTCAAAATTACTCTCAACTTATGTTGATGCCTTGCCCTCACAAGTTGATGATAAGGGTCGCGTGCACACGACGTTCAACCAGGCTGTGACGGCTACCGGCCGACTGTCCTCATCTGACCCCAACCTGCAAAACATTCCCATCCGATCAGAACTAGGACGAAAAGTCCGCCGCGCTTTTATTTCTAAACCCGGTTTTGTCCTGCTCTCATGCGATTACTCGCAGATCGAACTCCGCATTGCAGCTGCGATGGCCAAAGACAAGAACATGCTTGAGGCTTTTGAAAAAGGCGAAGACATTCATACGGCCACGGCCGCTAAAATTTGGAATTTAAAACTTGAGGACGTTACCAAGGATCAACGAAGGATCGCTAAGGCCATTAATTTTGGATTAATTTTCGGCCAAGGCCCGCAAGGCCTCTCGCGGACGTCCGGTATTTCTTTCGAAGACGCTAAAAAATTCATCGCCAGATATTTTGAAGTTTTCTCGGGCATCAAAGAATGGATGGAATGGGGTAAGGGCATTGCCTCGCAACAAGGTTACGTCGAAACTCTCTTTGGCCGCCGCCGTTTTTTGCCGGAGATCCATTCCCCCATCCACATGGTCAGAGCTCAAGCCGAACGCATGGCCATCAACATGCCCATCCAAGGCACGGAAGCTGATCTGATTAAGATGGCCATGATTAAAATCGCTGAGAAACTCCCGACCATTTCCAAAAACTCGAAGATGCTACTCCAGGTTCATGATGAATTGGTTTTTGAAGTTCCGGAAAAGGAAGTTAAAGCCGTTGCGCCGCAGCTGGTTGACATCATGCAAGACGTTGAAAAAATTGGTTGCCCCATCGTGGTTGACGCCAAGTTTGGAAAAAATTGGGAAGAGATGCAATCCCTAACTCACCCTGCCCTCTCTTAAACAAGAGAGGGTTCTGAAATAAGGATGCGCTGGCCCTCCTCTTGTTTAAGAGGAGTTGGAGGAGTTAGGACTAAAAACAAAAATCCCTCTCAACTGACGATTGATCATCATCAACTGGGAGGGATTCTCGCTGCTTAGGTGCGTGAGCGAGAGAAACGCGTAGGAAAGACCAGTTAAGGCTGGCGGGCGACTAGCTGTCACGCATGAGGCTTGGTGGCTCGCTTTTTTTGCTCGTAGAAAATAGTCAGGAGAGCGACTTCGACCCCCCGACTATCCCGCGCAAGGGACTGTTCGATGTCGATGATCTTGATCGAGCCGACAGAGCTCAGAAAATCATCTAGCTTCTTCTTGAGCTGTTCTTCGAGCGGTGGCGGTTGAGAGCCTACGTAGTTTTCATCATGATGCCACCAACGAGCCCTGATTACTTTGACCTTCATGGTCTCCTCCTTGCAGGTCGCGACCAAATCATACCGGCGACCACCGGCTCAGCCGTCTCGTAGTCTTCCGGCGGGTGGATGGTGAGCACATGATGACCGGGCATGGGATGAAAACTGCAGGGCGTCTTCTTGCAGACGACCTCGTCATCAACCTGCACGATCGCGTCGGTCATCTTGGATCCATCGAACGTGGCCACGACAGTGATCTTGCCGAAGAAGAACCAGACCGCCATGGTCAACAGGCTCGAGAGGAAGACAAACATGAAGATACTGGTCGCCACCTGCTTGAGTGAACGCATTTTTCTGCCTTTCGTTGGAGTCAGAACCATTAGTCCCTAGATTCCATGGCCAAGTTAAGCCACAAAATCTAGAGACTAAAAACTGACAATTCTCAAAGAACGTGTAAATTTAGCATAAATCCTCAATTTTGTCAATCCCCTTTGTCACTAGAAACTGGCAACTAAAAACTAGAAAGAGTTGGCTAAGTTACTCTTTCCAGTTTCTAGTTTTAAGTTTCAATCTTCCCCTCCCCTGTCTTGCGAGTTAGGATAGCCGCATGCTGATCATCTGCACCGGCCCGGATACGTTCCAAGCGCGTCAGAAAGCGCTTGATTTGCTTGAGGCTTACAAACAAAAACATGTTTCGCAGGGTGATGCCGTCATCGAGCGGCTCGAGTCGCAAACGTCCGTGCAAGATGCCATAGCCAAACTCAGCACTCTTGGTTTATTTGCCACTAAGAGACTGCTCAAATACGAAAATCTACTAGCCGGCATCACGCCCGCTCAAACCAAACAGTTGGTGAAGTCAATCTTGGCCGATGGCAATCAGACGGTTGTTCTGACATACGAAGACAAATCCCCCACTCAAAAAATCTTAGATCTTTTTCCCAAAGAAAATTTATTTGTTTACGCCCACGAAAAATTAAAAGGACTAGAGCTTAATAAATGGATCGCATCCCGCTGCAAATATTATCAAATAAATTCTGATTTAAGTTCAAAATTAATTGAACTCCATGCTGATAATTTGTGGGCCATCGAATCCAGCCTCCAGGCCATGCGAGTTTTAAATGATACTTCCGCTCTTGAAAAAACCAGCGAAAGCGATAATTCCGCCTTTGCTGTCATTGATCAATTTTTTAGACAAAGCCCTTCTTGGGTTGCTCAAGCGACATCACAAGATCCTCAAGAGCTCCTGCCTTTATTGCTTTCACAACTTTTGAATTGGCACAAAATAAAATACGATCAAGCACAGGATGTCCATCCTTTTGTTAAGAAAAAACTTGGATCAATAAAACTTTCGCATGCCGAAGAACTGACGCTCGAAGCGATCCGAACGATGTACGCTTCAAGACATTCTCTCTCTCAAAATCAAGAAATTTTGCAGTTGTTGTTTTAGCCCATCAACTTGAATAATCTCTCTACGTTACTTTTCATAACTAAAAAGTAACCAAAAGGTTTTGGGGGTCTGCGATGCCCTCTCGGCTTAATTACGTAACTTTTATCTCTCTTACCCTCCACGGTTAGCGCAGCCACCCCAAACCCCCATGACATTTCAAATCACACTCTTCCAGAAGTTTAGTTAGTTACTTTATATCTCGAGGGGGTTGGGGCTGAGGGGTTGAGCGGCCCACATGAAATGAAAGGCCACATAGAAAGAAGCGCTGCGTCCGCCTATGGCGGGAATCCGAAGCCCCAAGAGTTTTGCCCCACTTTTGCGGCCAAAAGTGGGAAAGAAAGATCAACAAATTGAAATTGTATTTTATTCATGCCCCATCTGATTCGACGAGAGACTCATCAAATCGGATTGGGTGGCCGCTTTGTGCAAAGCGGCCGAGTGGTGGGTCACGTTATAAAAACGTGATTTAGAAGGTGCTATTGGCCAGGATCTTCCTGGGGCTTCTCCTCAGGGAGCAATTCCTTCAGAACCTTGCTCCAGTTTTTCCCCAACTGCTTACCTGTTCTCAGACAGGTGTTGCAGTGTTTGCCGGAGGTTGCTGACGAGCCATTGCAGCTCGGACAGACAGTCCCCTCAAGCGGGAAAATGGCCCCGACTTGGAAATACCTGACCAAGGCTGTGCCCTGACCTTCCCGTCCGTTCAATCGATGCGTGCTGGCGTTAACCACGAATCTTGCACCGGTGTTGTGGGACTCGAAGCGGTCCATCGCCGCGCTCGCCGGATGATTGTGGTGATTCATGTCGGTCACGACGCCGATGTATTTGGCGCCGTGCATAACCGCAGCCATGGCCAAGGCGAACCCCAGCGGCATCTCTTGTCCGACGTACTCCATTCCGTCGGGGCCCATGGTCTCCTTGCCTGCCGGCATAAGCAAGTCGCAAAGTACGACTTCGAAGGGCTCTCCTTCTCCGCTCCACGCGATGTCGCATTGCCCGAGCGCCTTGACCGCCTCATCGTAGGTCCCGACAACCGTCACTTCGTAGCCGGAATCCTTGAGGGACTCAACCGCTGAAGCCTGATTGTTCGCGCTGTCGTCGATTACGAGGATCTTCTTCATGGCCGTTCTCCTTGAGAATGTGCGTTTTTCGTTTGGTATCCCTCTTAGTCCTCGTCCGGTGACAAGAGCTAGGAGGGATTCCCGTCTAAGTGTCAGACGGGAGTACGAGGGCGGCTCAATCGGCACGAAGGCCGAAGCCGCGGGTGATCGCCCTCACCGTGTAGGTGAAGAAAGCGATCGGTGCGTCCTGGACAACTTCGTAGATGTCCAGAGCGTCATCGAGCCACGTGTGCCATCCCAGAAGGACAACTAGCGGCCCGAGAACGAGCCCGATAATCATCATGATTACCGGATGGAGGAGCATAGTTCCGTTCATAAAGTTCTTCATATTAAGCTCCTCACGTTTGGTTGAATGTCCATGGGCGGAATTGCCCGCTGGAATGGTCGACCTCCTCAACCCTTCTAGCGGATAATCCTTTCCCGATTATTTAACAAAGCATCATACCACCTTTTTACCATTTTGTCAACAGTCGTAGCCAGTTTAAGACGTAAATACCTAATATTTGGCTTAAATACACGCTTTATTTGTTATCAAATTAAGTTGACAAAATACCTATTTTAGACTATACTGCTTATGCACTCTGCACAGAGTGAAACAAGGCTCTGGACGAAGCGAGGACTGTTTGAGCTCTTGCCTATCTAAAAGCAAGGCGAGTTCCACAGTGAGGGAAGAGCCTTGTTTCACGACGTGCTAACTTCACACCTCAATCCCCCGCTATGCCCAACCCTAATGATCTCCTAACTCGCTTTAACTTGAGCGAACAAGAATCCGAGCTTTACCTCGCGGCGCTTAGTCTGGGCAGTGCGAGCGTGACTGATCTTGGGAAAAAAATAAATAAAAACCGAACCGCAGTTTATTTCCACTTAAAACATCTTTTGGAAAAAGGTTTTATTAAAGAAACGCGACAAGGAAAAGTCGCTCGGTTCGTAGCTACTCCACCGGAAGAGATCGCTGAAAAATTTGATCGATGGACCACTGACTTTAAAAGTCTGGTGCCCATGCTCCAATCTTTAAAAAAGGCTGATGTTGAAACGCCGATCATTGAAGTCATCGATTCGAAACACGGCTATTATAATGTCTACGACGAAATTTCTTCACTTCCAATTGGTTCCACTTTTCGTGTACTCGAAGGAAAAACCGCACTCATCGGAGAATTTAACCTACTCACGCAAGACCAATGGAATTCGTTCTTTAAACGCATTGTCGAAAGAAAAATTGAAACTAAAGGATTATTTACTCAATCCCTTGTTAATCTTAAACCAGTGAATAAATTTAATAAAAAAAATTCAGAACTTATTAATCAACGTATCTGGCACATGGCAGTTATCCCGGACTCCATAATCCCCTTTCAAAATATGCTTTTTATCTACGGAGATAAAATCGCTTACATGTTTCCAGACACGTCTCTCGTAGCCACCATTAAACACCACTCCATCGCCGAATCCATGACGCTTATGTTTGATGGCCTCTACCAACTAGGAAAAGCCATGCCGCAAGGATGGAATTAAAATAATTGAGACAACATAAAAAGTAGAGACGTTGCATTGCAACGTCTCTACTTTTTATATATTTCCCCATCTGATTCGACGAGAAACTCATCAAATCGGATTGGGAGGCGTGCACTGTGTCGAGTGCACGCCGAGACCGCTTGTGCGAAGCGGCCGAGTGGTAAGGTTAGACGACGGGATTAAGGAGTAGCAGTCGCTCCAGAAGCCTAGCCCAGTTCTTAGTACGACCTGGCATGTCCAACATGCCATCCGTCTCAGCCGTACAAACAAGCATCTTCGATCTCTGAATCCTGATCGGAATCGGCTGAATCCTTCCGTCAAGATTCTTTACTCCTACTGCGGTGACTGCTGCTCTAGCCTCCCACCCACTATGGCGGGTGGAGTCCGTGAGGACTCCAATCCATTTAACTCCTCTGGTGGCCGCCACCAAGGCCAACCAGATTCCGGAGCCCATCTCATCTTCTCCGGAGCCGACCCCACCCGGCCCGTCAAGCAACATAAGATCTGTAAGCAGTACGTCAAACTCGTTTCTTTCGTCTAGCAGCTTTTCAGCTGCTCGGTACGAACTCACGATCGTGAGTTCATGCTCCGCCAGCTGAGTGCTGGCCGAGTCCAGATTTTCCTGCTTGTCGTCGACGACCAGAATCTTCATTTTTTGTTCTCGCCGTTTATTTAGCGGCGAGCCCCGTTGTAAGGTGCGTTATTCAGCCATTTCATTCCTTAACAAAGCACTATATCACATATTTATAGATTTGTCAATAGTTTCCGTATCAACTAACTATAAAATCGTATCCAGTTACTAAGATTTGACTAAAATAAGCCAATATGTTATAGTAAGTTTGTCGTCGGAAATAATCGTCAATTAACTAAATATGAGCATAGAATCAGTTTTAACTGATCTCGGACTATCAAAAAATAAGGGTCTGATCTATTTATCTTCCCTTGAAATAGGAACTGGTTCGGTTGTAGACATAGCTAAAAAGGCCGGTTTGCCTAGAACGACCGTGCATGAAATATTGCAAAACTTGGTTATTTTGGGTTTGATCTCTTTTGCCACAAAGGGCAGAACACGGATCTATACAGCCGAGCCGCCTCAGAAACTGAAATCAATCCTTAAGGATAAAGAAAGAAAATTGGAAGGCATCCTGCCGGAATTGTCTTCCCTTCTAAACACTTCCGGCATCAAACCAAAAATTAAATTTTATGAAGGAGTGGAAGGTATAAAATCCGTTTTCGAAGATACGCTGACAGTCAAAGAAAAATTGCTCTGCGGTATTTTATCCATGCAAGATCTTTATCAGATACCCGGTAAAAATTATATGGATGATTACGTAAAACGAAGAGTTGAAGCTGGAATAAAGTTAAACGTAATACGCTCAGAAGGTAAAGAAGTGGAAGAAACATGGCCTTTTAGTGCCAAAGAGAGTCGTGAACTGCACTACGCTACAAAAGATATGATTTTCCCAATGACCATGTATCTATATGACAATAAGGTGGGCATCATTGGCACACAAAAAGAAAATTTCGGCCTGATTATCGAGTCTGAAGATTTTTACAGAACTCAAAAGAATTTATTCGAAACACTTTGGCAGGTAACTAGGGTGGCAAAAAAAATCGATTAGAAATAAAACTCCCGGTCGTCTAACTGGGAGTTATTAATTGCATTGATTATTACTTAGCCGCCGGCTTAGACAGCATCTTCATGATCCTTGATTTCTTCCGGCTCGCGCTATTCTTTGAAATCACATTTACTTTGGCCGCTTTATCCACAGCTATCTGCAAAGCTGAAATAGCCTTTTTAGCCTCGACTAAATCCCCTTTGGTGATCAATTGCTTGCTTTTAGAAACTAAAGCACGGATATTGGTCTTGATTCGAGCGTTGTGCACGGTTCGCTTCTTGGTCTTGCGCAACTCTTTCATGGCTGATTGCTTATTTGGCATATATGGCGAATATAGTATTCGGTAGCGCTAAAACTGTCAATGTTTAGCTAAATTATGGCATATTGACTTGGCACCTGAATAAGGCTAAAATTAATTGGCTTAAATAAGCAAAAGAATCAACTTTATAAATATTTTACGACACATTTAGTTCCCGTAGTTAAATGGAATAACAAGGGACTCCTAAGCCCTAGTTGGTAGTTCGATTCTACCCGGGAACACCACCCCTCGTCGCTTGATACGATCGAGCTATGAGGAGTGCCACTCGAAGCTGAATCCCACGGAGTTTTAACGAAGTGGGATAATGCGAAGGGTGGCTCAGAAATTGTTTCACGTGAAACAATTTCAGCCTGAAGAATGTTTCACGTGAAACGTTCGACTAGCCTGGCCGATACTCGCTTCGCGATACCAACCCGTCGTCATTCGCAATTATTAATTGTTAATTGTTCATTGTTACTTAATTCAGGGCCGATAGCTCAGTTGGTAGAGCGCTGCATTCGCATTGCAGAGGTCGGGGGTTCGAATCCCCCTCGGTCCACCACAACAAAAACTCCCTTGATGGGAGTTTTTGTAAACACCAAGATACAAAAATCAATATCCAAACAAAATTCAAACACCAATTATCATAAAATATTCAAATTTAGATATTCGATTTCCAAATATAGATGTTTCACGTGAAACAATTCATCTTTGTTTGTTAATTTCTTACATTATATAAAGTGTTTCACGTGAAACGCTACTAAGTAATCTTGAATTTTTCTTCTCTAAGGTAAATTGCTTACCAAACTTCAATTTGTTGATCTTTCTTTCCCACTTTTGTCCGCAAAAGTAGGATCAAAACTCTTGGGGCTTCGGATTCCCGCCATAGGCGGACGCAGCGCTTCTCTCTATGCTATTACTCATTTCATGTGGGCCGCTCAGCCCCTCAGCCCCAACCCCCTCGAGATACAAAGAAACTTATTAAATTTCTGAAAGAGCTCGATTCAAAGCTCCATGGGGGTCCGGGGGTGAGCTTTACCGTGGTTGCAAGAGAGAATAAGCCACCTATGACAATGAGAGGTTATAACGAACCCCCGGAAGTTTTTGGTTACTTTTTGCTTCCAAAAAGT